>TARA_R110002153_G_scaffold103982_2_pt1 | contig 16153 bp, 13 predicted proteins | sample TARA_R110002153 | Tara Oceans TARA_R110002153 (sample SAMEA4398193) | marine metagenome | biome: Polar Biome; feature: [SRF] surface water layer (ENVO:00010504); material: water (ENVO:00002006), including particulate matter (ENVO:01000060) such as... | depth 5 m
GTACCTTGAGTACCTGCATTTCCATTTGTTCCAGTTGTTCCTTGCGTTCCTTGGATACCTTGAAATCCAGTTATTCCTTGTGAACCAATTATACCTTGTATTCCTACAATACCTTGTGAACCTGTGATTCCTTGAACCCCTTGCGTTCCCGTTCCAGTAGTTCCTTGGCTTCCAATAGTCCCCTGACTTCCAATAGCTCCTTGAGATCCTGTAGTTCCTTGACTTCCTGTACCCGTTGTACCCTGGGTTCCAACTAAACCTTGTATTCCAACTACACCTTGCGTTCCTGTTGTACCCTGACTTCCAGTTCCTGTTATTCCTTGAACACCTGTTGTTCCTTGGCTACCATCAATCCCATCCGTTCCACTCGTTCCTTGACTACCCGTAGTCCCTTGACTACCTGTAATTCCTTGTATTCCTATAGTTCCTTGAACACCTTGGATTCCCAGGGTTCCCTGAATACCTTGGGAACCTATTACACCTTGAAGGCCTAATAAACCTTGAATTCCTTGAAGTCCTAATGAACCTTGAATACCCACAGTACCTTGAGAACCCGTTGTACCTTGCACTCCTTGTATTCCTTGTAAACCCTTATCACCAGTAGTTACAAATGATATTATAATATCTTCACTATTACTAAATGGGGATGTTGCTGAAAATGCTTGATTTGTAATATTAATAGTCCACCACCCAGTGTTATCAGTTAAATCTGAGATTTGGAATAATAAAAATTGAGTTGCATCTAATCTATTTGCAATTTTCACATATCCTTTTATCGTAGAAGTTACACTATCTATAGTTTGTAAAAATGAAGAGATGTCTGAACCATTATCGTCTAAATCATCAATGTATAATTCTTCAGAAATATTTTGTGTAGTACTATCTAATCTAACTTTCCCAATTCCAGGGTCTGTTGAAGATGTAGATGTATCAAATGTGTAATCAAATGTAGCACCCCCAAATGAACCATCTGTTCCTTGTGGGCCTAATGAACCTTGAATTCCTTGGATACCTTGTGTTCCTTGAACGCCTTGTATTCCTTGAGTTCCTACACCAGTTGTACCTTGAATACCAAGTAAACCTTGAACACCCTGAACTCCTTGAATACCCTGTGAGCCTTGAATACCTTGAATACCTTGAGTTCCTATAATCCCTTGGGTTCCTATGTTCCCTTGTGTTCCTTGAATACCTTGTGTTCCAATGTTTCCCTGAGTACCTTGTATACCTTGCGAACCCACTATACCCATAGTACCTTGGATTCCTTGTAGTCCTGTTGCACCAGTGGCTCCTTGAGTTCCTCCTCCTGAAACCCATTGTGTACCATCCCATGATTCACTAAGATTTGTTGTAGTGTTAAATATAATTTGACCTATAACAGGTGATGTAGGTCTTGTTGCAGTGGTGAAGTTTTGAATTACAGCATTTTGTAATTCATTTTGCTCCATGTCTATATTTAAAGTTTGTAGACCAACTGCATATCTAATTGCCATAGTTAATAATTTTAAAGATTAATTTAAATAAGCTGTTCCTGCTATTGGAATTCCAAATGTTATAACAAGATTTTTAAGGTCTGTGTAATCAACCATCCCTATTACATCATTTCCAGAAGGGTCTTCCACTCTTACAGAAGGATATTTATTTAAATTATGCTGTATATTCCAAACTAATGCAGCAGGATCTTGTATATAAACAAAATGTAAATCTCTTTCATCTACCTCTGCTTCTACTATAGCCATTCTATCTAATAGAGCTTGTATATCAGCACTTGTCCAAGTTGTAGTTGTAGTATCCGTTGTAATATCACAAGTTTGTATTTCTGTAATAGAAGTAGAAGAACTACCTGTAATATTTTCTGTAAGAGTTACTAAATCCTGCCAATTACATAATTCTTTTTGTATAACAGAAGATTCCATATCTATTTCACAACATGGCGCTAAACCATATCTTAATGAAATAAAATTTTTATAAACAGCATTAGCAAATTTTCTTTCTGTCTCTATTATTTTAATTGATGTAGAATCCATTAATTTTTATTTTTTTGATGCAAGCTTTGCTTCATACAGTTTAACGCAAGTTTTATGTATAGTTGATCCGTCAGATGCTTTTGTTTTCTGGCACCCACAAGTAAAAGCTTTTTTGCAATTTGTACAATTCATGATTTTTGGTTTTTATTGATTTAACATCCTACTGTCTTGCAAGATATTTTTTGTAATCTTTTTTTAGCATATTCATATAAAGACATTCCATCACCAGGGCTACTACAGTATTCTACTTTTGCAACTGCGGCATCTATTAATGTTCTTATATATTTCATTTCATCTATTAAATCTTTTCTTTCACTATGTGGTTCACAGTCTTTTACATCAATATAACATAATGTTTCATAGTAAAGCTTTAATAAACTAGTTACTCTAAGGTGATTATATTCAACATAAACTTTATCTGTTGGGGCCACACTATATCTTATAACATAAACTCCATCAGCCAAAGATGTTCTTAAAGTTCCGCAATCTGTGGTTTGAATTCCTAATAAACAAGCATTCAATACTAAATCAAATTCAGAATTTACTTTAATTAAAGCTGTTTTATTAAAACCGGGTGTTGTTATAAGCAATTCCCCGCAATCTACCTTTAGTATTTTGCTGTATTGACTTGTATCTTTTATTGTTAAAACCTCACAGTTAGCTACCGTGGGTACTTCAAGACTTAATATATGTTTATCTGCCATTTGACTTATTTATAAAATTGGTTGTATACTACATAATTAATATACGAAAAAAACAACACATTATAAAATAAAAAGGGTGAGAGATTTCTCCCTCACCCTTTTTTACTCTATATTTATTAATTAATTAGATATTATCAAGAGCATAGTTAGGAGTTGCTAAAGCAGCTGCTGTTGCTAATCTAGTTAATATGTTCTCAACTGCAGTTTGTGTAGTTGTATCATCACATTTAACAAAGATTTCATATACATACTGATCATTATCAAAAACACCACTTGGGTTATTGAATCTTGGTACAACATGCTGTACATAATAAGTTTTGTACAAAGCAGTACGATCAATAGCAGTAACAACTTCAGTTGATCCTTCAATCTCACGAATACGTGCAGAATCTTTATTACCTTGGTTGTATGGAGACTGCATGTAACGCTCAGTCAACAACAATTGTCTTACAACATGCTCACCTGTAGTTTGTGCCATTTTTCCTGGAGTAGTTACTACAGTACCACAATCATTACAAGGGTCGCCTGTTTCATCTAACATAGATGCAACTAATTGTACAGGTTCTTTTTCAAAGAAGTCTCTTGTATCAAAAGAACAATCTCCAAATTGAGTACCAACATAAGCACCAACAAGATTTAAAGTTACACTTACAAGGTCAGTAACAGGATCCGTTGAAGGAACATAGTTACCAGAAGCAGCAAGACCTAAAGCTTGTTCAATTGTAAATGTAGCAGTTACTACAGATCCCGAAGCACTAGTAGTGATAGTTACACCACCTCCAGCTTTTTCAGCAACAAAAGGTGCAGTAATTGGATCAGCAATTAACATTTTACCCATTTTAGCTGCTGCTAATGCAGGATCTATATGAGTTTGTCCAGCTATACAACATAAACCAGGTACATTTCCAGCTGCAGAATCTCCAGCAGAGTCACCAATTGCATAAGCATTGTGATTTAAAAATCTTAATGCAGGGGAACCTTTTACATCTAATCTTAAAAATTGTACTTTACCACATGGTGCGCAATCTGATGCAAGTGTTACTGCAACAGTAGCTGCAATAGCAGTTTCACAAGAAGATCCATATATTCTACTTACGTATTTAGGATTAATTCCTTTAGATTTTACAGATTCAGCATATCCACCGTGGTTTTTGTTTCCACCAATAGTGTCACTTGAGTGTAAAGATCCTTGTACTAAATGGTACATAGGTGCAGTAAGTGCAGCTCCTGTATTAACAGTAGTCCAAGTTGAAGCGTCTACTATACCTAATTGACCAGAAGTCAATGCTGAAGTAGCGGTTCCTGTAGCAGGGGACGCACCCGTTGCCACAAAGCTTTTGAAAAAAGCGTGATTAAAATAAGCCATTTTTTTGTTTTTTGTTTTTGTTTATAAATAAATAATGTGCAACATGCACATATGTAATATACAAAAATTATTTAAATTAATATAATAATTAATTATTTCTTTCAGCTGATTGCTGATTTATTTGATATTGATTAAAATTATCTATATCTCCAGCAATTAAAGATGCTGTTTCATCTAATAGTACTTCAACTATATCATCTTTAAATTCACAGATTATATTTGTTGCACTTGTAGTACCATCATAAGGGTTTTGACATCCTTGAATTTGTATGAGAATAGGTTGTCTATAGTATGTTAACACTACACTTGTAATATCAAAATCTCTTTTGTAAACTCTTACTTTATCACCTATCCAAGTACAGTAAGTTTCTCCCCAATCATAATCAGGTCGTTTTAAAGGGTCTCTCATTAATAAATCAACATTAGCTTCTTCAGCTAAATATACAGTCATTGATCTAGGATCAGGACAACATTCACTTGTAGCATAAGCTGTTATTCTCTTATACTCTAAATAATCTGCAGGAATACCAGTACTTTCAAAATAATTCGTGGTTGGAGTACCTGTTATACCTCTCTCCTCTAATAGAATTTGTAAATCATCTATTCTTCTTTTAGACATTTCGTCACCTTCACGGTACATATTATTACCATGGAGTTGCCTTCTAGCCCATTCAACCTGAGCTTTATTAAATGCTTCAACAATTTGCCAGCATTCTATGTTATCATAGTCATTGCTGGCAAGTTTGTTAAGTCTCTGTTTTAATTTAATCTGTAGAGTTTGATTGTTCATTCTTTATATGTTAAGCGTTCCAGTACGGTTCAACTTTAGCAAGTAAGCTTAATAATGTGTCTTCATTACTTGGATCTTTAAGATAAGTCATTACTTCACTAGGCCTCTTACCTAATTTTTCAGAACTGTCTAACAACTCAATCCAACCAGAAGCTTTTGATACAAGAAATCTATAGAACAAAGAATCTTTTACAAGGGCTCTAATTTTTAGATCTTCCATTGAAGATTTAGAAGCTTCAATAAAACCTTCAGCAGCTCTTTTTTTATTTGACTCTGTTCCATCACCATTAATAAAATCATCCATGTTTTCATACATGATATCATTAGGTGTGGATTTTGTATACTGTACACTATCAATATCAACAGCTTTAGCAACGTACATTAATTTAGTAGTATCTTTATCATAAAGTTTCTGCAACTCAACCAAAGCTCTATTTCTAAGTTTAGTATATTGAGTTCTTTCACTAATAGTTTCTTCTAATTGATCTAAATAAAACTTAGGTGCATTTACAGCACTCTTTGCTTGTTTTAAAGATTTAGCTACAATTGAAAAACCACCCGCATTAATTGCATATAATTTAATTAAATCATAAGGATCTTTTATAGGGTCTAAAAATACAGGATCATTCCCACATCTTAAACTAATTCTAGACCAAAATTTATCATTGTCTGGTTTTAATAATGATACTTTATTCCAGAAGTCTTTATCTTTTATATCTATTACATTAGATGCTAATTCTGCTTCTAATTGTGCAACAGCCGTTCTAATCTCTTTAATCTTAATTTCTTTTTCTCCTGGAGGTAACATTTTTACATCTGGTGCAAATTCATTTAATCCAGTAACGTATCTTTTAACTCCATTAAGTTCTAAACATGCCAAACTTTCCTCATGAAAAACTCCTTCATAAAGAGACATTCCATAATTTTGCAAACCCATATTATCCTTACTTGAATTAAAATAAGGCTTTATGGAAACAGCATTATTTTTAGTTTGTTGATACTTTTCTACAATTGTGTACTCACTCATTTTTTTTGGTTTTTGTTAATTAATAATTTATTTTTTTATTTACTCAAATGTACAAAATTTTGTACAATTATTATTAATATTTCTAAAGTCAGGCTAGACCTGACTAAAGTTATTTGAGCTTTGTTATATTACAATTTTTAAAACACCTACAGTATGATAAAAATCACCCTTAACTAATCCAGCTGTTTTTGCAGCAGCATTTGTTGCATGAGCTCTTAATAAGATATCTTTACCAATTCCTTCAGAAGCAATTATTTTAGAAACATCTAAATTTAAAAATTCAGTTGTTTTATTTGCTTTTTTTATATTTAATGCCATAATTTTTAAATTTTAAAAGGTTAAAACAAAAAAGGAGGGGACTTAAATCCCCTCTTTAATTGTTATATAATTTAGAATGATCCTCCAGTAACTGGGTTTCTCATTACAATTTTTAACACTTTGGTTGGATCTTTAACCCATACCGCTGGCATAGTTTGAGACATCATTACTCTGTATCCATTAAAGTTTCCAGATGATGAGAACCCTTGAGTTCTTCCCATATAATCCATAGTACCATTTTGGTAGAACCATTTCAATTGATTATCCCAAGATAATTTCAACAAGTGAATGTTATCATTACCTTCATCAGTTACATCAAAGATGATGAAACTGTAAGAGCTTAACGGTCTTCCGTCAATCAATGGATTTTCAATATCATTAGTATGTAAGTTATCAAACGCTGGGTTCAATACAAACTTAACATTTGCTAAGAAAGGAATAGTAAAGCTTGTGTAAGCAAAACCAAAATCAAGGTCCATACCTTTTCCTGTCACAGCTCCGATCTCAGATGCATTTTGAACTAATCCAGAACCATATACTTCATTAGCAATAGCTTTGTTGATCAACTGCATACCTCCGATTCCTGTTTGTACAACAAGTGATCTTTGTGGGTCCGGTCCTTTAAATTCAACTTTACCTTGGTAGAAGTTGTATAATTCAGACTTGAACATGTCTAAAGTAAATGAAGACTTATTATATACTCTTTTGAATGAGTTATCTAATTGAGCCCAAAGACCTGTAGATAATCTAATATCATCCGGTCCATCTTGTTTTACTTTACCACCTTTACCCCACATTAGGTAAGTTTCAATATCATTAGCAATCTTAGACAAGTGAGCCGCCTCAAGATTAGTAACAAAAGTTCTAGATAGTTTACCACTTTCAAAAGCATCTTTAGCTCCAGCTTTACCCATCCCTGCAACTAATTCTTCAATAGAAGATACAGAAGGGTTACCGTTGTTGCTATCAAAGTTTCTCCAGATTTCAGTAACTGGTACAGTACCATCTGCATTCATTCCACCTTTGATCATTAGATCTGCCTTAGAAGAAATTGAGTAGTGTACGTGTGCTTCAGCTCCCCCTACAAAGTTGTAGAATTCACGGAATCCAGATCCAGTTTCAATGTCTGAGAATCTTTCACCATACTCACCTCTTGCAGAACCTTTTCTGAAATACTTAGTTCCAGATGCTAAATAAGCATTGTCTAATGAAACAGCACTATTGTTGTTTACTAACTGTACAGTATAGATAAATCCATCACCCGCTGGGATAATGTCATCAGCTGTAATGTAAAGTTCAAGACCATTATACTTGTCATAGGTAACGATGTCACCATGACCAAATGCTCTTTTTGATAGTTTAATTTTAAAGGTAGTACCATCAATACCTTTTGTAGCGTTAGCCGTTTCAATATCACCTACTATAAAAGGTAGATCTTGAGCGATTGGAGTTTGCCATTTGTACTCACCACGAGCATTGTCCACCATGATTGTATTCTTTCCACCAAAAGATGCCATTTGATATAAAGGCATTTCAACTTTTTGAGTCATTGCCCAAAGGTCTACTGGCCCCATATCCATAGGTTCCGCAGAACCTAGCATTTGAGTTAAGTGATAAGAATCAACATGAGAACTTGCTTTGTAGCTTGTGTCTCTTAGGAAAATTCCATTGTTTAATACAGGAGTTGCCATAATTGTTTCTTTGTTTTTGTTTTGTTATTATTTATTTGTTATTGTTTCTATTAAAACCTCTTAAAAATATTGTTACTACGGGGGATTTTTCTTTTTGATGATTTACGTGTGGCAGCTTTTTCTTCTGCTTGTACACCTAAAGATGATCCTCCTGAATTTGCTTGTTCAGTCTTTAACTTTCTTACTGTATTTTCAACGCTTTTATTAGCGCCTTTACTCATAATTTTAGATTTGTATCCATCAGGGTCTTGTAATAACCATAATGCTTCTGAAATCAAATTGTAATTTGGTTCCACAAATTGATACTTTTCTAATAAATGACCTAGTAAGTTTGTATTTTTTCCACTTACAGAAGGATAATTTGGTTGAACTAAACCATTATATAACATTGCTTGTGTTTTTTTATCAAGCTTTATGTCACCTATATTCCCTTCCTTAAGCGTATTATATACATTCTCCATATATTGATTAGATGCTTGCTGTTGTTGTTGTTTTTTCATTTGTTGTTCTTCTAACTTTTGAGCAACAACTTTTTCTTGCATCTTGTCCAACTTAGGTTTAAATTTAGAAGCTTGTTGTTCAAGCTTTCCTAAGTCTTCCCAGATTTCAATTTCTTCAGCAATCTCTTCTGCATTTCCGTATCCTGTAGCTTGAAGATAATCTGAAATAATCATCTTTTGATGTGATTCATTAGTTACATCTAAAGATTTTCTTTCTTCACTTGCAGCAAGTGTTGAAAATAAACCTTTTAAATCTTGACCACCATCAGCTACATAACGTGCTGCAACCTGGAGTTCTTCCGGTAAACTATCAAAGAACTGTTTTGGGGTTTCACGTCTTACTTGATTAGCTCTTTCTTCTAAGTTAGCATCAATTAATTCTTCCCAATCCTTAGCAGAATAATCCGCTAAATCTTTATCATCATCAAAAGCAACAATTTTGTCTTCTTTAATAAGTTTGCTAAATACATCACTTATACCAGAAATTGATTTTCTCCCTCTTGTTTCTTTTTTTCCCTCTCCTTCATCATCTTCTTCCCCATCTTCTTCTTCTAACAAACCATCAAGAAGTTCTTTCCCTGTTGCTTTGTTATCTTCCTTGCTTGCTTCTGGTTTTTTAATTGTATCATCACCATCCGCAGCTTCTTTATCATCTTTATCGGCTGAGTCATCAGCATCATCTTCTTCAGTAAAAGAAAAATCTGCTTCTTTTCTTTGCTTGCTAAATATAGACGGTTTAGCATTTTCATCTGGTAAGGTTACGCTATTTGCTCCTACACCAGGGTTAAACATTTCATCTATATCTATATCAACCGTTTCTACTTTACTTTCTAAAGTATTTGTATTCTCTTTCATAATTTTGTTGGTTTTGTAATTAGTTACTCTTTACATATACAATATAAAAAGAATTATAAGGATAAACTTATTAAATGCTAAAAATTTTTATTGTTTTGTGCAGTATATAGCTATGGTTTTTTTTGTCCTATATCATTAGGATAATCATTTCTTTTTATCTTTTTTACTTGAGTCTTTAAAATCATATTTATTTTTATTTTCTCTAGCAATTTGAAGTTGTTTATCAGCCACTTCTTTTTGAGTATTTAATCTTTCCCTTTCCATGTTTAGTTTGTTATTCTCCATACTATTCTTTACGGTAGCCTGTTCTCTTTTAAAATTAAAATCTTCACGTCTTTCATTAGAACGCCTTATATCTTTCATTGAATCTTCAAAATCACTAACTTTATTTTCATTTATATCAGATCCTGCACCATATCCAGCAGCTCTAATTTCAGCAATAGTTAAATCATTTTGTCTATTCTTTTCATTTTCACTAAGCTCCGCTTCCATTTTCATTTGAGTTTCTTCAGTTTTTGCTTGAAGTTGTTGCTCTTGCATTGCACGTTGTTGTTCCATTTCAGAACCTCTTTGTTTTTCAGTTTTAATTTCAGCATCTTTCAATATATCAGAAACTTCAGCAATTGAGTCAGCTTTAATAATATTACCAAGATCATATATACTTGCACCACTTGTATTATTTTGAATAGCCAATTGTTTTAACTGTTCAAGAACACTTCTGTGATTTGTTTTAGTTGTGGCAAATACATTAAAGTCTCTCAGCAATAGATTTGTACCTTCCATTGTAAAATTAACTTTTTCAGCATTACTGGTTGTATAAGATAATCTAAGACTTGGTTTAGTTGCATTATAATATTGTGCCAGATCCGTTCTCATCTGGTGAACTCTAGGCATCAAATGATCTGAATGTTGCGTAAAATATATTTCAGTTTGTGCATATGATTGGTTCAAAGCTTGTGTTACACCTGTTGCAGTTTCCTGCCCAATCGGTGCACCTAACCTCTGAGGATTAATTCCAATAGCATCAAATGCTTGTTGTTTAAAGTAGTTTGCTAATTGTATTCTGGACATTAATCTACCAGTCTGCTCCATATTAAGAGTTTGGTAATGATTAAAGTTAGTAGCATTCTCAGTATTAGTAATAGATGTATCTAAAGGTAACATGCTAAAATCTTTCATAGCTGTGTATGCTTTAGCATAATTGTTTTTACCCCAATCTTCACCCATTGAATGTCTTGGTAAAGCATTTTGATCAAACATAATGATTGTACCCAGCTCATCAACAAGTATATCTGCTATTTGATTATTAACCATGTTGTATCCAACTTGATAAGCCTTCATTAAATCTACTAAAGAAGTCGACCTTGTATTTCTATCAGAGAATACCCTACCTTCAACTGGTAATTTAGAACCATATAATGATTGGTCACCTTTAAATTGAAAAGGTATTCTGCCCGGTTTTTTTCTATTAACACCTAAATAAATAGGACTTATACTATCTGCGGTATCAGTATGCCAAGCCATTGATGAATTAGGGCCTATTTTAACACCACCCCAAGTTTCATTAATCCAAATCCAATCTACATGCTCCCCCATTAAAAGAGTTTCTTTTGTTTTAGATTTAAAAATAGATGTATCATAAATAGCTTTTTCAGTAATTTTAAATGTCTCATCTATAATTTCCTGAATCATCTCACCGTCTTCAGTGATTTTAACAAGGTGGCCTATTTTACGTTGCGTTTTCCAATAAATGGTTGATGCTCTCATTAAAGTTGATTCACTCCATGTGGGTGCATCTTCACCTTCATTAAGTATTGCACTTACAATATCATCACCATTTGTTTTACCAGCACCTCTACCCCCACCACTATTACTTAAAAATTGTCTATATGATAAACTAGGTCCTTCTGTGTTTGATGCATGTGATTTGCTAGGATCATAAAAAGTACCATCATTTTGATAACCGTTTATTTGATATTGACCCGCTGCAGCTGGATGGATCTCTTGTAATGAACGCAATTGCTTTTCATCCATCAAGTATCCATACTTATCTATAACATCCGCTACGGTCATTAAATCAAGCTTCCCTACGTAATTAGATTGTGATATATATCTAATGTCTGGAGATTTATGATAAAATGTAAGAACAGGGTTCCATAATTCAACATCATAATCATCTTCCATCATTCTAAAATGCCAAAATTCTCTATCTGTAATAAGCATATCACGGAAAGCTCTTTCTTCAAGCTCTTGCATTTTAAACCTTTCAATGTCTACATTTGTTTGATGAGTAGCCCATTCCTCAACCAAAGACCTATAATCTTTAGAAAAGAAATCTTCAATTTGAGGAAGTGTTTTTAAGTTTTCAGGGTTTAATCTTTTTTGAACTTCAGGATCTTCCATATCAGCCCCCATCTCCATCATCTGCATAGCCATATTGTTAGCTGCATCTGTTAATAGGTTTTCTTCAATAGCTGCTCTTTTTTGTTCAAGCATTTCATTATAGGATAAATCATCAACTGCTCTAAATTGAACTTTAGAATATCTTTTAGAAAATTCACCTGATAATACATTTATAACATTGGGTATAATAGGATAAAATTTTAACTCTAATGCTGATTCATCTTCTTTAGTTAATACATCAACAAGATCTTTATAATCATTGTCTTCTTCTATTATATAATCTGTTTTATCTATAATACCTTTTGCAAGTTTATAGTTTTTTAGCATTCTTCTAGAATTCTCTTTAAGAAAATTAAGACCTTGAACTTCAAGCCAGTCAAGATTCCATGATGCCCAGTTTTCTGTTTTTTTACTTGATGGTAAAAACTGTATAGGTTGCGTTAAACTAGTACTACCCTGGTAACCAATATCGGCCTTGGCACCATTTTTTAATTGCATTGCATTAAGTACTTTCATATTTATCTAAAATTTTTATATGCTGATCTTTTTCTTTTTGAACCACCCGTTGACGTTTTACCCCTACCTAAATTTTTAAACGGACTATACTTTAATTTATACAAATTTTTTGAATTATCCAAAGAATTAGCGCTATCTAATTCACTTCTTTTTAAATAACCTCTATTTGCTTGTTGTATTCTTACAAAAGCAACTAAGGCACCAAAAGCAACTAACCTATCCACATTGAGTCCTGGATAATATGCAAGCATTTCTATTAATAACATTGGATCCGGTATTCTTTCAACACCAAGAGTTATATTTGTTACATTACCTGCGTCATCTGTTTCTTGATCTATTTCTTCTCTTAAAAACTCAATAGCATAGGAAATCAAATGACTTTTAAATAAAGTACCTGTATTCTTCCAACCATATTCCTGATACACTGTTTTATTAGAACCTAAATCTTTTAAGAATGCTATCTGTTGTTTAGGTACTAAATATTTTTGTTTTTTTCTAGCAATCATGTGTTGTATAAACAAAGATATATTGTTTTCCACAAGAGTCCATGCATTATACCATTCAATAATTAACTCTAGTTGAGTATGTGTTTTATTGATATCATCATATCTACCACACCAAGCAGCAACTACTTTATCTCTTTCTATAAAATGTTCAAGTCCTTGAGGCGTTTCTCTTTTTATTTCAACACTATTTTTATATACAAATATTGAACAAAGGGAATCTGATGTTGTTGTTTTACCTTCTGATACAGGATCGACAGAAGCATAATATGCACCAAACTCAGGATTGGCTACAGGTCTTTCCCAGACAACTAAACAACCTGTTTTGTCAACCATTTTTTTATCTACAGGAAATTTAGTAATGGGTAGTTTATTAGAACGTTTAGCAACAATTCCTTCCTGGGTTCTATCTAATTCTATATGCTCATAAGCATACTCTTTATCTTCAATTTTTTTAATTTGCTTAGATAAAATACCTTGAGGAAACAGAGATTCTTTTCTATACGCAAAAGCTTCAGCAATATTAGTTGGTTTTTGAGAAATACGTAATTGATATTGCTCTGCACCTAACTTAGCTTTCCAATCTTTTCTTTCTGTAAAGATTGCTTCAAGAGCTTCTTCCACCAATGAATTACCATAATCATCAATATATGGAGGCATTGAATGTTGCTCCGGTATAAATAAACCAGCCATGCCTATAGCACCGTCAGCATCTAATAAATTTGTTTCAACGGCATAGATATCATTATTTTCAGGATGCATTATCATTTCTTTCAATGGTCCACATTGACTAAGATCCCCCACTGATCCGGCTGCAATAAACATACCTGTGGTTATCATACCAGATGACATTGCGGGACGCAGGTACTCATATGTTTGCATCATCTTAGGTGCAATACCAGCCTCTTCATGAAAGAAGTAAGTTGTTGGTCCACCTACACCAGTTGTTGGATTTTTCTCAAAAGAAGCACCCTGTATTTTTGATTTAAGTCCCCTGGATGTTTTTCTATTACCTATTTTAACTTCAATTTGTTGTTGCCATAATAATACTTTGGCTGGATTACTAGGCCTGTACCAAGCAGTATGCTCATTAAGGAAAGTCTTATATTCATCTAAAAATTTCCAAGAGCCTTTATCATTAATGTAATCCTTTAAGGATGCACCAATTTTACATGTACTACCTTCTTCAAACCAGTAGGTATTAATAAGCTTACCCATATGAAAGTAAGATGATGCTATCTGACGTTTCTTTAATATAGCAGCATGTTGATAATGTAATTCGGCCAATGCCTCATATAATGCCATGTGGTATTGAGCATCACGGACTTTAGCAAAACCATACTTCTTCTCCTCCTTATCATAAATAGGTAAAAAGTTTAACCACATATAATAATCTCTAGATAAATACCAGGTAAAGCCACCATCTTTATAGATGGCCCCTCCCCTACATTTATCTTTTTGATCATTCCAATATAATATAAAATCTTTAGATCTAAATGGAGCAGTGCAATAAACACCATCTTTATTAAAAGCTGTAGCTTCTTCATTAAATAAAAAAGATGTTTCATTAAATTGATATTCACCAGGTTCTTTAAATATAGATAAGACAAATTCTACAAAGTCTTCTCTTGTTTTAAATTCTGTTGAAGTCCATTTACCATTATCATATGTTGGTACAACCTTAAACATTAATCTTCTATTACTATAGCGAAAACATCACCTATATTAATTAATAAATGATCTTCACTATTGTGTTTTAACTGTGTTGGTACAGTGTAATCAGCATATTGAATCTGATCACCAATTTTTATTTCAGTAACCTCTTCCCCAACAGCAATTACAAACCCTTTATATTCTTTCTCTAAAGCATTCTCAGGAAGTATAATATTTGTACCTGGAACAAATTTTAATTGCCCTTTAGGTTTGATTAGAACTTTTTTTCCTACTGGAATTATCACTGTTTTTTTGTTTAACATATTTGTTTAGTTTAATTGTTTTTTATCTTTTTATATTTGATCATATGCTAATCCCGCACCACCTCTTACGGAACTTTGCTGTTCCTCTTGCATATCACTAAAAGCTCCTTTATAAGAGTTTCTAATTTGTTCAAACTTTGCAGCAGCATTAACCATTGAGTTAATATTACCATCTCGCCCATGCTCTATAGCCGTTGTTTCCATATATCTGGCTAATCTATCAAGCATTGACTTAATTCCTTTGTATGCTCTATATGTAGGTGTTTCATATAATTTATTACACATCTCAATAGAATATCTTATTTTAGGATCTTCTGTTGATTCTTCTAATTTTATTTGTTCTATAATAAGATCTTCTTTCTCATGGCCTGGTACATGAAAGAACGGATTTAAATCAGGACTAGGGCATGTCATATAAAATAAATACTGATATATAGACATATATGTATCAGGATATTCTTCCATTAAATCTTTTAAAAAACTTAATGTATAACAATGCTCTGTTGGTATTACAGTACCATTTTGTATGTCAAATAATTTTATTATCATTTTTTATTGTCTTTAAACCACATAACTAGATTATTTATTTCATCTTTCAAATAAGGTATTTCATACATTTTAATTTCTTCCAGTGCAGGGTCACCATCTACCATCTTGGTAATTGGGTAACCATGCTTGTCTTCTCCAACTTTTTGAAATTTAACATGTTGAATTATAAGTTTACCTATTTTTAGTTTAGGGTTGTGTTTTTTAATAATATACGCATAAATACTGAGTTGTAAGTTATAATGCATTAAATTACAATCATCGAGGTTGTTTACAGGGTTATACATTTTAGATGTAATACCTTCCCAATTAGTATACCCTTTTTCTTTAATTTCTTTATTGGTTTTATAATCTGTAATATTAATCTCACCATTTACTATTTCAACTAAATCAGCTTGGCCACATAAACCTAAAGACTTTAAATATACAAAATGTTCAGGATACACTCCATCAATTAGTTTTTGTGCAGGTGCTGTTTTTGTACCATCCTCATTAATTTCTGGTTTAATAATAGGTAACTCCACACCCTCACGTGCAATTGTCTTAAAGTCAAGCATATCTGATTCACGTTGATTGTGATACCAGTTACCTAATCCTATTGCTCTTTGTGTTTCTGATTCCCAAGCAGCTAATATTTCTTTTTCAGTCATACCGTGCCACTTAGATTTTTTATTTTTAGCGGATTTTTTAGCTTGTGCTTTAGCATCAAACTTAGGTTTAAACATTCCTATAAAAGAAGTTACACTTGTCCAATCTATTTTATCTTGATCATTGCTTTCATAAACATGACCTTCTTCTTTAAATATTACTGCCATATTATTAAGTTATTGTAGTATACCACCAACCACCTTCTTGGTTAGTGATAATACTAGTTGTTACATTATTGCATATATAGTTAATCTGCATAATATTAATTTTTTAGTTTAACATTGAA
>TARA_R110002153_G_scaffold27084_6_pt1 | contig 16129 bp, 14 predicted proteins | sample TARA_R110002153 | Tara Oceans TARA_R110002153 (sample SAMEA4398193) | marine metagenome | biome: Polar Biome; feature: [SRF] surface water layer (ENVO:00010504); material: water (ENVO:00002006), including particulate matter (ENVO:01000060) such as... | depth 5 m
CGCGATTGCTTTTGTTGTAGTTGCAGTTGGTATTGGTTTATTTGTTGCTGGGTTAAGTGTGTTTTGGCCGGTTATCTTATTTACCTTAGTGATTTTTCTTTTAGTTAAAGACAAACAAACTGCCGCCTACTGAAGTTATCAAAGACCTAGGTCAAACTTTTGTGTTTAATGGTTGGCATGTTAAATAGAATTACTGAATAATTGAGAGCATATTTATTATTTGTAGGTGGTTTATGCTTCGATTGATTGTATTGCTGTGTAGTTTGGTAACTGGTTCGCTTTTCGCTGAAATTATAGTAACTGACGCAACCGTCAGATTACTGCCCCCTGGAGTGCCAAACACAGCTGCTTATTTTTCTATTCAAAACCACTCGGATACAAGTCAAATATTGATCGGCGCTTCAGCAGACTTCGCCACTAAAGCAGAAATACATAACCATATTTTGGTGGATGATATGATGAGCATGCAACAACAGTCTGAAGTTGTTATTCAGCCAGGGGAAAGTGTTCAGTTTGCTCCCAGCGGTCTACATATTATGATTTTTGGGCTGAAGACACCCTTGCGCGAAGGGCAGTCTGTAGAAATTAGTCTGCAGACTAAAGGAGGCGAGTCAATTAGCATTACAGCTAAGGTTGCTCGGCCATCAGCACACTCACATCATTAGGAAAAAAACATGAAACAATATCTTGCCCCAAAATGGTTGTTCAGCGCGATTGCACTAATCATCTTTTTGTTTTGGCTGTTATCAGTGTATTGGAGCTTCGAGCCTGAATTATTTGAACCTGAGCTACTAGCACAGCAGCAAGCTAGTCAAAGAAATGAGTCTGTTGTTGCGGGCTACACTATTACCACTAGCCTAATTAAAGTTAGCGAAACCTTGCTAGACAAGCCTGGAGGCTATTTGTCAAATGATGTATTGCCACCTAGTGTGATGATGGACAATATGCCTAGCTGGGAGTTTGGTGCCTTAGAAATGGCTCGAGATTTGGCCCTGGCGATGCGTCAAGATTTTAGTCGCTCACAAAGCCAATCGTTAGAAAATCCGTTCTTAACCAAAGCTCAACCGCAATTCAATATAGATAGTTTAAGCTGGTTGTTGCCTTCTGCAGAGTCGAAGTATCAAGAAGGTATAGATAATTTATATGCTTACAGAAGTAGCTTATCTGATAGTAGCCAAAAACAAGGACAATTCTACGCTCGGGCTGATAATTTGAGAGATTGGCTTAAACAGTTAGAGAAACGTTTAGGTAGTTTCTCGCAACGTTTGAGTGCAAGTGTTGGTCAAGAGCGTCTTGATACTAATTTAGCAGGTGATGCTCAAGCTAATCAGTCTACGCCGACTGCAAATCGGCTAGCTGAAAAAACCAGCTGGTGGCAGTTAGACGATAATTTTTATGAAGCTAGAGGGGCAAGTTGGGCATTGATACATTTTTTAAAAGCTGTAGAAGTGGATTTTGCCGATGTTCTCAAGAAGAAAAATGCCACAATTAGCTTACAACAAATTATCCGTGAATTGGAAGCGACCCAAGAGTCTCTCTGGAGTCCAATGATATTAAATGGCAGTGGTTTTGGTACCTTAGCTAATCATTCATTAGTGATGGCGAACTATATTTCTAGGGCAAATGCTGCTCTAATTGAGCTAAGCGAATTATTGAATCAGGGTTAAATTATGAAAAAGACAGTCCTAACTTTAGGCTTAATTGTATCGGGAACTAGTTTTACTACACAGGCTGATACTTTACTTGGCCTCTATGCTGGTGCTCAGGGCTGGAATATGCAAACCTCAGGTGGGTTTTCAAGTGATGGTACTAATGCGGATTTTAATTTTGAAGACCAAACCAATTCAAACATTTATGTAGCCTTTGAACATCCGGTTCCCTTAATTCCAAACATTAAAATACAACGAACCATGATGGACACGTCAGGTGAGACAACGTTAAATTCACAGTACACCTTTGGAGATGAAATTTATGCCAACAACACTGATGTGATCACCGATGTGCAATTAACAACAACAGATTTTATCTTATATTACGAGTTGTTTGATAACGATTTAATTAGTTTTGATGTAGGTATCAACGCCAAACAAATTGATGGAGAACTTTTGGTTACGGAAAAGGAAAATCCCTCTACCTCTTCCAGAGAATCGTTTTCTGGGCCAGTTCCAATGGTTTATTCTCGGCTGGCTATAGGTATCCCCTTTAGTGGCTTTGGTGCTTATGTGGAGGGGAGTTTCTTAAATATTGATGATCATACCTTGTCAGACTACCAAGCCGCGTTGACTTATAGCTTAATGGAAAATCTAGCATTAGATGTGACTTTTCAGCTAGGTTATCGGGCTGTTCAATTGGAGTTGGATGACTTAGATGATATTTATTCAAATCTTGAATTTAAAGGTGTATACGCTGGATTAGAGGTGCATTTTTAATTTCATCTGATTTGGTTATAAAAAATTAGTTTTTATTCTTTCCAGTTATGTCCTTATATCGCTAACCTATAGTTGTGTTAATAACGGTTAGCGATTCTATGTCTTCAGTAATAAATCAAGCCACTGGGCTTGCCGCAGGTTTAAATGAAAACCAGTGGTCTCAAATTAATCAGGCTACGGCCTCTCTCAATCCACAACAACTGACTTGGTTGAGTGGTTACTTGGCTGGATTGGCGCAAAACGGTCAGTCTGCTGCATTATCCCAACCCGATAGCGGTCCAGCAAAATTTTTGACTATTTTATATGGGTCGCAAACCGGTAACGCTAAATCTGTAGCGAAGGAATACAAAGCCAAGTTAGATGCGCTAAATGTTCCGGCTAAAATTGCGAGTATGGCCGATTACAAACATAAGCAGCTTAAAACAGAAAGTCATGTGGTGGTTATTGTTAGCACCCACGGTGAAGGTGAAGCTCCAGATGATGCAGTTTCGCTACACAGTTTTTTAGCTGGGAAAAAAGCACCAAAACTCAACGACTTAAATTTTGCTGTTTTGGGCTTAGGTGATACAAGTTACGAGTTTTTCTGCCAAACAGCCAAAGACTTTGACAAACGTTTACAGGATCTAGGCGCAAAGCGGATAACGGCTCGTGTTGATTGTGATGTTGATTACGATGCTGATGCAACGGCTTGGTTTGAAACCGTTACTCATCAAATAAAAGATGAGTTAAGCGCAAAAAGTTCGCAATCTGTTGCCCCGTCGTTAGATATGGGTACTAGTGGTGTAGTCGCTAGTCAGTACACTAAAAAATCCCCATATACTGCAACTTTACTTGAAAGTCAGAAAATCACTGGCCGAGATTCAGTTAAGGATATCCGCCATATTGAGATATCCCTTGAAGACTCAGGTATCCAATATCGCCCTGGTGATGCATTAGGTATTTGGTTTAAAAATGATGCAAACTTAGTTGATGAGTTAGTGACTGTACTGGGTTTGCAAAGTGATGTTTCGGTTAGCTGGTCAGGTGATGACTACAGTTTAAAAGATGTTTTGGTTAATAAATTAGAGTTGACTCAAAGTTATCCAACTTTTGTCACCCAATATGCAGAATATGCTAACAACGTTGAACTCAATGCATTATTAGATGATAAGTCAGTTTTGCGTGAGTATTTGGCCCAGTGCCAAATTATTGATGTTGTTCGTCAATTTCCAGCCAAAATCAGCGCTCAACAGTTTGTTGATGCTCTAAGAATAATGACACCACGACTCTACTCTATTGCTTCTAGCCAAGCTGAAGTGGAAGACGAAGTACACTTAACTGTTGCCTTAGTTGAATACGACGCCCACGGTCATGCGCATCAAGGTGGCGCTTCTAGCTTTTTGTCTACTCGTTTAGAAGAAGGTGGTGAAGTGAATGTGTTTGTTGAGCAAAATGACAACTTTCGTCTACCCGATGACGGTAACACTCCGGTTATCATGGTTGGCCCAGGTACAGGTATTGCTCCCTTTAGAGCCTTTATGCAACAACGTGAAGCGGAAGAAGCCAGTGGTGAAAACTGGTTGTTCTTTGGTAACCCTAATTATACTCAGGATTTTTTGTATCAAACTGAATGGCAACGTTTTGTTAAAGACGGTGTAGTCAATAAAGTCAGTTTGGCATTTTCCAGAGATCAAGAACAAAAAGTTTATGTGCAGCACCGAATGCTTGAACAAGGCGCTGAGTTGTATCAGTGGCTTGAGCAAGGTGCACACCTTTATGTGTGTGGTGACGCCAATCATATGGCCAAAGATGTACAAGACGCTTTAGTGCAAATTGTGATTGAACATGGCGCCAAAAGTGAAGAGCAAGCCGAGCAGTATATCTCCGACTTGCGCCGTACTAAACGCTATCAGAAGGACGTTTATTAATGACTACTGACAATAAAAATTTCGTCGTTGAAGGCAATTTAGCTGATAACGAACGCCTTAAAGGCCAAAGCAATTTTTTGCGTGGCACTATCGCAGAAGATTTGAATGATGATTTAACAGGTGCATTTGTTGGCGATAACTTCCAGCTTATTAGATTTCATGGCATGTACCAACAAGACGACCGCGATATTCGTGCTGAGCGTGCTAAGCAAAAATTAGAGCCACTACAAAACGTGATGTTAAGAGCACGTTTGCCGGGCGGTATTATTACCACTCAGCAGTGGTTGGCGATTGATAAATTTGCTGAGGAAAAAAGTATTTATGGCAGTATTCGTTTAACTACGCGCCAAACATTTCAGTTTCATGGCGTGTTAAAGCCTAACGTTAAACCTATGCATCAAATGCTAAATCAAGTTGGCGTTGACTCTATTGCGACCGCTGGCGATGTAAACCGTAATGTATTGTGTACTTCTAATCCGGTGGAGTCTGAAGTACATCAAGAAGCATACGAGTGGGCTAAAAAGATCAGTGAACATTTGTTGCCTAAAACGCGTGCCTATGCAGAAATTTGGCTCGATGGCGAAAAAACAGAAACAACCGATCATGAACCTATTTTAGGCAATAACTATCTACCACGTAAGTTTAAAACGACAGTGGTTATTCCGCCGCAAAATGATGTGGACGTACATGCTAACGATTTGAATTTTGTAGCAATTTCCGAAAACGGTAAGCTAGTTGGTTTTAACGTTTTGGTTGGTGGTGGTTTGGCCATGACTCATGGTGATACCTCTACTTTTCCGCGCAAAGCAGATGATTTTGGTTATATCAGTTTAGAGCATACTTTAGCCGTGGCAGCAGCAGTGGTGACCACGCAGCGTGATTGGGGTAACCGAGTTAACCGTAAAAACGCTAAGACTAAGTACACGTTAGAGCGTGTTGGTGTTGAAAATTTTAAAGCAGAAGTTGAAAAACGCGCTGGTGTTGTTTTTGCAAAAAGCAAACCCTTTGAGTTTACCTCTCGTGGCGACCGTATTGGTTGGGTTGAGGGTGTAGATGGAAAACACCACCTTACCTTGTTTATTGAAAACGGCCGCATTTTAGATTACCCAGGTAAAACGCTGAAAACAGGTTGTGCTGAGATTGCAAAAATACACACAGGCGATTTTCGTCTAACGGCTAATCAGAATTTGATAGTGGCGGGTGTAGCAACCGAACAAAAAGCTCAGATTGAGCATTTAGCCCGTGAGCATGGGTTAATGTCTGATGACGTAAGTTTACAGCGTAAAGACTCGATGGCTTGTGTTTCACTACCAACTTGCCCATTAGCTATGGCAGAAGCAGAGCGTTACTTACCAGACGCGGTGACTCAAATCGAGGAAATATTAGCTAAGCATGGCATGCCTGATGAGAGCATCATTTATCGAGTGACAGGTTGTCCTAATGGCTGCGGCCGCGCAATGTTGGCCGAAGTTGGCTTGGTAGGTAAAGGTCCCGGCAAATACAACTTCCATTTGGGTGGAGATCGTCAAGGTACTCGGATCCCTAGAATGTACCGTGAAAATATCGATGAAAAGGAAATTATGAGTGAGTTAGACGACTTGATAGGCCGTTGGTCTAAAGAGCGTAATGCTGGCGAAGCTTTTGGTGATTTTCTTATCAGAGCTGAAGTTGTTAAACCTGTTATTAACTCAGCCAAGGACTTTTACGATGACCCAAGCTATTCAATCTAGCGTTGTCGAGAATGCAACACTGAGTATCTCAGGCGAAGAATTGGTGCAAACCAATCTTGTCTTAGAAAAGCAGTCTGCTGTGCAACGAGTGGCATGGGCATTAGAGCACCTGCCTCATAATTTTATGTTGTCATCGAGTTTTGGCGCACAGGCAGCTGTAATGTTACATATGGTGACGCAGCAATATCCTGATATTCCAGTGGTGCTTACTGATACAGGTTATTTATTTCCTGAAACCTATCAATTTGTTGATGAGTTAACAGAGCGCCTTAAGCTTAATCTTAAGGTTTATCGTGCTGATACTTCTTCTGCATGGCAAGAAGCCCGTATGGGAAAAATGTGGGAGCAGGGGCTAGAAGGTATTGAAAAGTACAACGCACTGAATAAAGTTGAGCCAATGCAAAAAGCTTTGCAAGAGTTACAAATAAAAAGCTGGTTTGCTGGATTACGCCGCAGTCAGTCGGATATGCGTGAGACTTTACCTGTTGTGCAGCAGTTGAAAAATCAATATAAAATTTATCCAATTATTGATTGGTCGAACAAAGATGTTCATTTGTATTTAAAAGAACATAATCTGCCGTACCACCCTTTATGGGAAAAAGGCTATGTGTCTATAGGTGATTGGCACAGTACACGTTCTTTGGAAGAAGGTATGAATGAACAAGATACCCGTTTCTTTGGATTAAAAAGAGAATGTGGCTTGCACGAATTTGGTGATGGAATTTAGCGATTTCGAGTCACAGCTACTCTAAGAATCATCTAGGTAATATCAAAAGCATTTCCTATGGTGGTTCTGAGTGACTTAACGTAAGTATCTTGCCGTTTACGGGTCACCAATTTACATAATTCAGCGCCAGTAGTAGTAAATTTGTAATACACCAAAGTGGTGCCCGTACGGTTTGCCGTTAGATACAAAGTTTGTCCTGCACAACGCCATTCTGCAGGCACTCCAATGGGCAATTCGCCAGACTCAATTTCACTATTGTGTATTAACCCTAAGTCCATTAGCGACAAAATATCTGGGTAACCTAAACCAAATGTTGCCATGTTAAGTTGATGCTCTTTGTGGGAACTAAACAATGACCAAATACTGGTTTTTTGATAATAACCAAGTAAAAGTTTAGGGATAGACTCCCCTTTGCGGCGGCTTGCTAGATTGACTGCATGACGAAAAATTTGTGCATCTTTTTGTGTTAGCTGTTTTAATACCCTTAAGGTTTTTAACGAGAAACTACCCGGCCTTGCTGTCTCTACCGCAAATATCTTGCCCCATAATTCCTGCATGGTAGGCGAAAAAATTTCTTCTGCCATTTTTACGAAACTAAAAAACCAATCAGGATCTAAATCTTCTTCTTTACCGTCATCTAGACAAAAGTCCAAGGCTCTGCCCAGAATGTTTTCTAGATTTTTAAGTTTTCGTGACGCTAACATCTCTTTGTTGCGTTTTATTTTTTCACTGCTGCTGGTGGTGTGCAAAGAACTATTCTCCCCTTGCACGCCTACCTGAGAAAACCAGTTCATAATACGTTTTTGACTTGTTTGCCTGTTCAACCTATTTTCTGACTGTGTTTTCGCTGCACTTATGGCTACATCTGCTTTTTGCGGCAGAATTGGTTTTAACTGATTGGTAATGGGCAAAGATGTAGATTCTATTTTCATGAAACTTAGAACGCTGCTTTGGTTTTTGTTTTGTTGCCCTGTATATTGCGTTAATTCATGTTACATGAGCAAATAAAAATGTTAACTTTACTCAACACGGGTAAATAATTTTATACTTCCATGGCTTTTTCTTCGTGTTGTGTTGAATTGAACTGAATATAAAAAATATGGCATGATTGCTACAGACAGCAGGATTTTGAACTTGATGGAATGTCAATGAGCTCAAGTAAATACGAAAATGATGAATTAATTTTTTTATCAGAAGATAGCCACTCAAGCTCTCCGGAAATTACTGGTGTGTGGAATGTATTAGTCGTCGACGATGATGAAGAAATACACTCTGTTACTAGACTTGCTTTATCAGATTTAGTCGTTAATGATAAAAATTTACATTTTATCCATGCATATTCAGGTGCCGAAGCATTAAAAATAATTGAGGAGATGGGATCGTCTATTGCCATCATTTTATTGGATGTGGTGATGGAATCTGATGATGCTGGTTTAACAGTAGCAAAGATTATGCGCGAAGAAATGAAGATTATGGAACCTCGCATTATTCTACGTACTGGGCAACCGGGCTATGCGCCCGAAGAACAAGTCATTAAAGATTACGATATCAATGACTATAAAACCAAAACAGAGCTTACCCGAAGCAAATTGGTGACAACCATTATTGCTTCACTGCGTTCTTATCAACAGATATTGTCGATTAATCAAAGCCGTCTAGGCTTGAAAAAAATAATTGTTTCAGCCGCAAACCTAATGGAGGAGCATTCTGTTAAGAGTTTCTGCGAAGGTGTAGTGACTCAAATTAGTTCTCTTATTGGCTTAGACGCCGGTGGAGTTGTCTGCGCAAAAGCAGGCTCAGTACTGAATAAAGATGATGATGGTGTTTATATACTTGGCGCCGCAGGTGAATTTGCCCCCTATATTAATGAAAGATTAGACAGTATTCACAACCCTCTAATAGTCAAATTTGTTAATTGCTGTTTACAACTCAAGGAGCATGTTTTTGAGAAAGAATTTTCTGTACTCTATATTAACAGTTCCGGTTATGAGGCCGCTGTTTATTTACAAATAGGCAAAGAAATTAATTCGATTGATCAACAATTACTCGAAGTGTTTTTGTCTAGTATTTCCGTTGGTTATGAAAACGTTAATTTATTTCATCAACTTCGCACTGCGGCGTTCAAAGATTGGTTAACTAAGTTGCCTAATCGCAGTGAATTTATCAATATGCTAGATGATTGTACAGTTGCAAAAAACAAATCTGAAAATTCAGTTGTGGCTTTAATTGATATTAATCATTTTGCAGATATAAATGATGGACTAGGCCAAGATGCGGGAAATAATACATTACTAGCCGTGACCAAACGTCTCGAAGAAACATTTTTGGAAAAGGTAAAAATAGGTCGAATTGGGTCAGATGTTTTTGGCTTAATTGGCGCAGAGTTTTTTGTTAATCCACAAACACTGAATGAAGTTTTTGTGGCTCCTTTTAAAGCAGGAGAACATACTTTACCACTTTCCGCCTGTTTTGGCTTTTGCCGGTTAGATGGGAAACCACAAACCGGTATTAATATTCTCAAGCATAGTAATATCGCATTAAATAAAGCTAAGAAAAATCTCAATACAAACTTTGAATATTATGCGCCTGAGATGGAAGAGGAAACAACTTGGCGGTTGGACATGATCAGGCAATTAACCAGAGATTTTGAAGCGAAAAAGCTGCAACTTTGGTATCAACCACAAGTCGATTTAGTGACTGAAAAAATAGTCGGGTTGGAAGCATTGTTACGTTGGCCAACCTCTGATGGCGGTTTTGTTTCGCCCGCGGTATTTGTCCCTTTAGCTGAGTATTCGGGTCTCATTATCGATATTGGGATCTGGGTGTTGGAAGAATCGTGTCGAAAATTAAGTACCTTATCCAAGGAGGGGTACACAAGCCTACGCATGGCAGTCAATATTTCCATGCCACAGTTTAGAGACCCAAACTTTATTGATACAGTGAAAAACATTATCACTAAATATGGTGTTGAGCCGGATAGAATAGAGTTAGAAATTACTGAAAGTGTAGTTATGGATGAACCACAAATTGTGATTGAAGCCTTACAGGAATTGAAGTTGTTTGGAGTCAAAGTGGCGATTGATGATTTTGGGACAGGTTTCTCCTCCATGAGTTATCTACAACAATTACCACTTGATCGTTTAAAAGTCGATCGTTCTTTCGTTAGCGAGATTAAACCAGGTAAAGCGGCCTTTATTGCTGAAACTATAGTAACTCTTGGTAATAAACTAGGTTTGTCGACTATTGCAGAAGGCGTCGAAAAAAGAGAGCAGGCCAGTTATATGCTAAAATTAGGCTGTGATGAAGCCCAAGGGTTTTTGTTTGCTAAACCTATGCCTTATGAACAATTACTCGAGTTTTTAGCCTCCGAAGATAATTAACCTGAGTTCAGATTAATTAGTCTGTATCTTGAGTTTAAGTATTTTTTGCATTTGCGGTAATACTTCGTTTTCAAACCAACTATTTCTTTTCAACCAAATATTATTCCTTGGTGAAGGGTGAGGTAACGCCAGGAATTGAACTTGATATTCACGCCAGTTTTTAACCCGCTCCGTTAAGGTTCTTTTGTCTCTTAGGTAATAATCTTGAGCGTATTTACCCACTAAAAGAATAACTTTTGATGGATCTTGCTGTACCAATAATGGATGCCATTTGGGCGCGCATTCTGTCCTAGGAGGCAAGTCACCTGACTTACCTTTACCAGGATAGCAAAAAGCCATAGGCACAATAGACAAATTGTTTTTGTCGTAGAATGTGTGTTTAGGCATGTCTAGCCAAACTCGTAACCTATCTCCTGATGCATCATTCCATGGTGTATTGCTTTGATGGGCTTTAATGCCAGGCGCCTGACCAATCAGAATTATCTTTGCATGACTTGAATATTGTAATATGGGTTTAGGTGGAAAAGGTAAAGAGTGAGCGCATTCATTACAATTATGGATCTTAGAGACAATGTCTATTTTACTAATCATTAGATTCTCCAAATTGATTTTTCTTGTAAAAAAAAGGCCTCAAAATGAGGCCTTAATAGTAAAATTTTTATGCCGTTATTCTGCCATCGCAGGCAAGAAGTCAAACTGATTAATGTGTAACCACTTTTGTTTTTGAACGGCCAAACTTTGTTTTAACTCTTTATATTTGTAATGCACTTCAAGATTTTCATAGCTGCGCTTCAAGCTTTGTTTTTTGATTGCCATTAATTGTTTCTTGGCAGCGTAATAGTCGGTCATACGCTGTGCTAAGAGTTCGTACTCAATTTGTACTTTAGCTAATATTTCATCTGCATTGGCCATCTTCGATACTTTTTCTTGAGCTAATTTAAGCTGCATGGCTACCTTCGCCTTTTCAATTCTTTCTTCTGGGCAACGTCGAAGTTTGCTGGTCCAGCCAATAAGGGATAGTCCTTTGATTAACCATTTTGTTGGATCAAATTGCCACCATTTGATGCCATTTCTGTAGTCATATTCAAATATATGGTGGAAATTATGATAACCCTCTCCGAAAGTAAAAAAGGCTAGAATATCGTTATCTCGAGCTGTATTTTTATCAGTATAAGGTTGCTTACCCCATATATGAGCCAGCGAGTTAATGAAAAAAGTGACGTGATGAACCACTACTAGGCGGAATACACCTGCTAACAGTAACATGCCCCAAATATCGCCATTCAACCAACCTAGCAACAATGGCACACCAAAGTTTGCGCTAAGCATGATCTTCAAATAATGTTTATGCTGCCACATCACTACAGGATCTTTTTGAAGGTCGCGACAGTTACTGTAATCGTCATAACGGTGGATTTGATATTCTCTTAACATCCAACCAATATGTGAATACCAAAAGCCTTTTTTGGCTGAGTAAGGATCATGATCGTTATCGTCAACATGTTTGTGGTGGATACGATGATCCGAACACCAATGCAGAATACTGTTTTGTAGCGACATTGCCCCACCTATCGCCAACACGACTCTTACAAATACATTGGCTTCGTATGCTTTGTGTGACCATAATCGGTGATAACCGGCAGTAATCGACATACCTGAAAAGTAAATTAATACGACACACGCAATAATTTCAAAGGCATCAAAGCCATTTATCAGTGCTTCAAGAGGAACCAAAACCGCGGCTATAAGGCCGGTAATGGTAAAAACCAATATATTGGTAAGTAGCAGGCGTGGTTTTTTCATTTAAAAAATTTTAATTTCAGCTTACATGTGTACGCTATTTTACGTTGCCTTTAGTTTTTCGCAAGGGCTATATGTGTATAGTGTGAAATTTCTTCGGTATGTGTTTTGCTTTTTTCACGTTAGAATTATGTGAATATAGCTCCGCTCATCAACAACAGGTTTTATCTATTGAACCGTCAAGAACAAAAATTACGTACCCGCCGTTCTATAATCGAAGCGGCGTTTTTACTCCTAGATGAACAACGTAGTTTGTCGAGTATCAGCCTTAGAGAAGTTGCAAGAGCTGCGGGTATCGCACCCACTTCTTTTTATCGACACTTTAAAGATATAGACGAATTAGGTTTAACCTTAGTTGATGAAGCTGGTTTAGCGTTACGTCAGTTAATGCGTCAAGCGAGAGTGAGAATTGCTTCTGGAGGAGGTGTGATCAATACCTCAGTGGATACTTTTATGGAGTTTATTACTGCTAATAACAATGTTTTTCGTTTGCTATTACGGGAACACACAGGTACATCAATGGCTTTTAGGGCAGCCGTATTGCGAGAAATCAAACACTTTAATGTAGAACTGACTGATTACACTATATCTACTACGGGCTTGCCATATAAAATTGCTAACTTACAAGCCGAAGCTATGGTCAAATTGGTTTTTAGTGCCGGAGCGGAGGCGCTCGATGCGTCCGCTGAGCAAAAAGCCAATGTTGCAGAACGAGTAAAACTTCAATTGAGGTTTGTTGTAAATGGAGCCTTACAAGCTAAAGCTGAACAAACTTCGAGTTAATTGTCCACAATCTGGAATTAGCCGTTTTTTTGCAAATAGACTCCACATTCTACGTGATGGGTATAAGGAAACTGATCGAATAACGCAAATCGAGTGATGCTATGTGTAAGTAATAATGTGTCCAGATTGAGTTTAAGGGTGTTTGGATTACATGAAATATACACAATGTTTTCATACTGACTAATCATATCCACAGTGGTTTCATCCAACCCAGCACGTGGTGGATCGACTAATACAGTTTTGCACTGATAATCAGCTAAATTAATGCCTTCTAAACGCCGAAATTCTCGTACTCCCTGTTGGGCTTGGACAAATTCTTCGCTCGACATACGAATAATTTTTAGATTGAGTATGTGATTTTTAGTAATGTTATCTTGCGCTGCCGCAACTGAGGTTTTGGATATTTCAGTGGCTAGAACTTTTCCGAAATTTTGTGCTAAGGGGATAGAAAAATTCCCAGATCCACAATATAGTTCAAGTAAGTCTCCTTGACTTTCTTGAGTAATATCCAATGCCCATTCAATCATCTTAATGTTGACCCGTGCATTGGGCTGGGTAAAACTGTTCTCGACTTGTTTAAAGGTGAACATTTTTTGATTAATTGTTAATTCTTCGGTTACATAATCTTTATCTAGAATGACCTTTTGTTTCTTTGCTCGACCAATAATGTCTATCTTGTATTTTTTTCTTAATGCAGAACGAATCTTCTGCATTTCATCGGTCCATTTTTCATCTAATACTTTGTGATAGAGCAAAGAAGCTGTGATTTCTCCGCTAAGTGTCGCTAAGTAATCAATTTGGAATAGCTTCCTACGAGCAGTGTCATTTTCTCTAAGTAATAGAAGCAGCTCGGTCATAACATCATTAATAAGTTGGCTGGCAGGAGGAAAATGATGGACTTGGTATTTTTGTTTAGTGGCTTGATCAAACATTACATGATGAAGATCATCACCATCATGCCAGATGCGAAATTCAGCGCGTAATCTGTAATTTAATGGCTCAGAAGAAAATATTTCCAATGCAGGCATAGGAAGTTGGGCAAAACTGTCTATGAGAGTGTTTGTTTTAGTTTTCAGTTGTTCAACATAATTGTTTGCCTGAATCTCAGTTGGCCGCATGTATTGCCTCAATCATTGGGGGATAAAAACGCGCAAGTTAAAGTGTTTTCGTGCATTCTGCAATATCTAAGAAAAGTTAAGTATTATTTTTCGTATAAATTTTGTGCAAATTTATCTAAAGTATTAAAAAGTAGGGCCGATAAGTTTTGTTAAGGATAGTGAGGTATCTGCCATGAACATAAGTCAATTAAAAGCCTTTTTAGGTGACAGCCCCCAACATTTGGGTAAAGAAACAAGTATGCAAAACCAATTGCGTGATGCGGGTTTAAAGCAAGCTATTAGCGGGCAAAATAACCCAGTTTCGCAAGGCGTGGACAAATTTAGCTCCAGCACGTCTTTAGGTGTGCGGATCTATACTAATTCTTTAAACAATACCCTGGAAATTAATAGGCAGAAACCTAATTTTTCTGCGCCTGAGCCTAAAGATGCTGAAGCTTCATTATTTGATTTTGAAGAAATAGCAAAAAATGTGCTTAACTTTGTGGGTGGAGCGATTAAAAATGCTCAAAACAGAGGAGCCGATGATATTGAACTCAATGAGTTATTTGAACAAGCTTCATCTGGTGTACTCAAAGGCATAAAATTAGCTGAGCAGGACTTGGCGGGTTTCTTAAATGAAGAAATCGCGAATGGCATCAGTAAAAGTAAAGATTTAATTGAAGAAGGTATAGCCAATCTCAAACGCGATATCTTTAGTCCTCAAGCTGAAGCTTTAGATAAGCCTGCTCAATCTGCAGTTAACTCCACTAGTGTCTCTTACGAAAAACAACAGTCAGGTGAACTGAGTATTCGAACTCGAGATGGTGATAGTGTAAATATTGTATTTGATGATATTCGCAAAATTGAGGTGACTCAACAACAGTCAAGGCAAGCTGCACACGATCCAGATGATAAAACACCAGTTCCTAAAACGGTTGAACGTAATAGTAACAGTACTTCGACAGATGCAGTTGACACAGCGGCACCAGCAATTGATGCAACAGAAAATCCAGAGGCGAATTTAGAGCCGGTCGAAGAACCAAAATCTAAACCCCAAACAATTGAGCAGAACGTGATTTTTTATCAAGAAAATTCATTTTCGTTTTCAGTCAAAGGAGAGTTAGATGAAGACGAGCTCAAAGCCATTGGGCAACTAGTCGCTGACGCTAATGAACTCGCTGAAGAGTTTTTTAATGGTGATATCGAGACCGCTTTTAATCAAGCGCTAGAGTTAGGGTTTGATGAACAAGAACTGTCTAGTTTTGCTTTACAGCTCACCAAGGTCGAGAATACAGAAGTTATTAAAGCGTATGAAACTGTCTCTCATTTTGATGACGATAATGTAGATAGCGATCCTGCGAAAGCTGTTAAGCCAATTGCTGAGTATCTTGATAAGTTATTAAACGTTCTGGATGGCTCGAGACTTCAACTAGAAAATAATAAGTCATATGAGAATGTGATCAATGAATTGATCAATCGATTAGGTGAAGATGTAGCTACGCCAGATTTGATATCTGCTATTAACCGCTTTAACGAATTTAATCAAAAACTTGTGAACAATTTACCTATTGGTTTTCAACCAGCAAGCTAATTTTAGTCTTCTTTATAAAGGCAAATAAAAAAGGCCAGCTAGATGCTGGCCTTTGAATTTCTAAAATGAAGACTATTCTTCTTCAATTTTCTCTTTGGCTAACCGTACTTTTAAAGTACGTTCTTGGAAAGTCGAATCGTTTAAATTCTTGATTGCCTTAGCTGCACCTTTAGCATTCATTTCAACAAAACCGTAGCCTTTCCTTTTCCCAGTGCGACGATCCTTCATAAGTCGCACTGATACAACACTACCTTGTTGCTCAAAATGTTCCTGCACTGCTTCTTCATCTGCTCGATAAGGAAGATTACCTACATAGAGAGTGGATATCTCTGATGATTCATCTTGCCCGCCAGAAGAACTAGTAGACGAAAATAACTTCGATAAAGCTGGTACTAATAAGCCGCCAACTAAAACACCTATGACTGCTGCCCATTGGCTAGGCAAATCGGAAGCTACTATGGGTAAAATGACATAAAGAACAATAGCGAAAATGACCGTGGTAAAAATATTCAAAATAAAAGATGGATTCATATGGGTCTACCTAAAAAGATTTTATGGTTATAAGAATAAAAGCGAACATATGGTACCCATTTATAAGGTTTTCGCAAACAGTAAGGCTAGATATCAACAGTCCTTTTATACATTTGTGCAAAATAGACTCTGATTTTATGGTTTTTGAGTAATT
>TARA_R110002153_G_scaffold78327_2_pt1 | contig 16085 bp, 21 predicted proteins | sample TARA_R110002153 | Tara Oceans TARA_R110002153 (sample SAMEA4398193) | marine metagenome | biome: Polar Biome; feature: [SRF] surface water layer (ENVO:00010504); material: water (ENVO:00002006), including particulate matter (ENVO:01000060) such as... | depth 5 m
GTCTCTTTTTGCTTGTGTGAATTGCGCGCCTGTCACTCCCTCTTTAAGGTACGAAATTTGTTCTTTTTTCTTTGGTTCTTTTGCTTCAACTACTTCGACGATTTCAAGTTGTTCTTCACGAATAGCTTGGTTCTTCGCTTTGTTTGTTGCCTTAATAGCTACTAAATTAGTAACTACCATCTTTTTCCCTGTTTTGATTGATTTTAAAGTACTCATAATATATAATATTAATTGTTTATTAACGCAATATTGCGTTGATGCATGGAGTGGAATCGAACCACTCAACCCGTAAGGCCTACCATACATGCAAAAGATTTTTTTTGCCATTCGTCAAGGTTATATGCTGATTAATCACCAACTAAGTTAAATTATCGCTACTCGCTATACATAGTTTTCAGTTAATAAGCTACGTAATAGCTTTAAGTATTAAAAGCCCTCATAAAGGGACAACTATATATGCATAAATAAACCACTCCAGTAAATTACTATGCATGCATAATAAATATCAAAGTACCTTATTCAACGTCTAACCGTTTACATATAAGAGACATGCTAACCCGTTGAGTGGGCCAATCTTAAAGTAGTCCCCGTTGGAACTGGTGTAATGATATATATAGTAATTGTATAAAACTAATTAAGATTTGGAAGGAAAAAGTTAAAGCACTGAACATCAATGATTTAAGCAATGAAAATAGTTGTAATTTATATTGATTCTAAATAAGAACAGGTTGGAAAGCTAAACGTGGCACGATGTTTGAAAACGCTGAAAACCAAGCAGTTAACGTTGCACAAATGTACATTAGATAGCAATCCTAACGAATAAAAGTATTATTCAGATATGGCAGGAAATGCTATGTACGCATAGGACATTTTGTCATGTATTGTTATGCACGCATAGTAATATGGTACATTGAATCTCCACCCAGGAAAACATTATGCACGCATAGTATTTTCTTATGCACGCACAGTAAAAATATAGTGTTATCCTATTCAATCAATCTAAGTTAGACAGTACTAACAAAAATCAATCAATGCTATGCACGCACAGTATTAAAGCTATGCACGCATAATAAATATGAATTACTATGCACGCATAATATTCTGATTATTATTTCAACTTTACTTTTGAAAAGGGGAGGGGTACTGAATTGCTGCAAAAGACCCCTAGAGAGAGCATTCTGAAAAACCACACACAATGGCAATCCAAACAAAATAAGGATACTAACCCATAACAGACAATAAGTGCTGTATAATAATATTTGGATACGTGCTAGACCTGTAGTGTTTTGGGTATCTTTCGTTACATTCGTATTACATACTTCACTTCTCTCAATCCATCCATGATTATCTACTTAACTACAAGGGAATAAACATATAAGGAATAGAAAACCGCAAAGCCCTATGTTTGCTACAGGTTGTGTGTGACTAAAGTATGCACAGTCTGTACTACATAAGTAACAACATGTTTAATAAAGTTTGGATATACGGATATTATTCTTAACTTAGCTAATATTAATAATTAAAACGAAAGGAATATGAGTAAAGAAATCAACTTGAATGTCACAGCTAATGGAGACTACAAACTAACTATAGACATCGACACTTGTGGTCATGTAGAATTAGGCAGAGAGTTTGCTAATAAGGTTGCAGACTTATTGGACTTGCACTTATTAGAGGAGGAAAATCCAAAATCGGAAGCTAACGCTTCAATAGAGGAGGAAAGTACTATCGAGGAGCTGTCTACGGAGGAAATGATGAAAGACTTTAAGATTATTGCGCTTGAGGGTATCAGCGATGCGCTTAAGGAAGCCATGAAGAAAGTTGTTAATGGTCAAGGAACTCCTGAGCTATTGAACGAGTGGAGAGAAAACTTTGCCGAAGAAGATAGAATATCTGAACTGGTTAAGAATGGTACACCCGAAGAAGTAAAAGCAGGATTCATGGAGTCTTTCGAAGAGATGAAAAAAGTAACTGGAAAACAATGATACTGTTTTTGATAATGGCTGTGACCATTTTAATCGTTTCTACTATCGTGGAGGGGCTTAAATTACGAAGAGAACGTGCAGAGTGGACGCACGGTTATCAATACACTCCTCCTCCACACAGATTAGGGAGGGGTAAATTTATTGGTGTTGGACTTGCAAAAAAGGTGAGAGACGATGCTAATGTTTTTTGGGTTAGATACAACACCGAAGACAGGTGCTTCTATGATTTAGATGGAAACAAGTATCTTGCTCGTGAAATTAAAATTAAGAAAAATGACACAAAGTCTAATTAACAACGGTATAGAAAAAAATACCAATGACAACTTACACGCCAACCCTAAGTGGGTATCCGCTAAAACGTTTAAAGCTAGACCCCTAAATAAATCAGGTGTGCCTAGAATGGAGTTAGCCCGAACAAAAGGCGAAGGAACACAATTCCTAGTGATTTTTAACCCTGAAACAGGAGTTTTTACGAGCAGAGAACCCTATATCAAATACTCTGCAGGCTCACTAGAGATTAGAATAATACAGATTAGGTAGGGATATTTTTTGTAAATTCGTTGAATTAATCAGCGAAACAATAACATGGCTCTAACAAAAGACGGTGTAGATTTGAATGTATGTGCTTATTGCCATACGTCATTAGACGACCTGTCTCGTACCGTTGACCATTTATATCCTAAGTCTCGTGGTGGAATACTCTCAAACAAAAACAAAGTGCCTGCGTGTGGAGACTGTAACAAGTTAAAGTCAGACATGAATGTTAATGAGTTTAAAAGAGCAATCAATTCAATGATGTTCCTAGAGTCAACAAACCACAAAAAAAGATATGCCTATCTGAAGAAGATTAAAGCAAACACAGGCAAATTAATTGATAAGTTGAATGATAACAAGAAACATAGCGTACGACACGATTCTACTGGAAGCAGACAGAGTGTCCCGAAAGAGAAGAAAAGACCTTGATTTATATTACAAGACTCCACAAGGAGACTTTGAAGTATTAGCGGAGGCATACGAACCTGAAGTAGAAGAGATGGTATCTCGAATTTTCAAACGTAAAAAGATGAGGTATCTCGTCTCGTTTGTAGATGCAATCGAACTACAAGATGGATTACTCCCATCATCTCATAAAGCATTGAGATTTATGTGTAAGTACATGAATTATGGGAATCTAGTTAAGAATATAGGGCTAAGAGATATACAAGAATCTACAGGTCTGAATATGAAGTATGTAATCAAAGGTATAAAACAACTGTGTGCTGAAGACATAATAAGATTCTCAGTAGAGAAAGGGCGCAGAAATTATATTGTAAATCCTACGTACTTTTACAAAGGAACACTAAGAAGCATCTTTAAATGTGTTAGAGATTATGATAGATACCCAAAGCGAAACGATGCATTGGAAATAGAGTATGAACAAAACGAAGAACTATGAGTAGAAATGGAATAGGCAAATGGGATAGGTTCTATGCAGAAGTAGAAGACATGGTATCAAGAAACCCAAAGATTAGACCTACCAAAATGGCTAAGAGTATAGCCAAGAGAAGTGGGGTAGATTACACAGACTCATTTAGGAGAACAATTTCACTGTTTAAAAGAAAAGTGCTATCTGAGAACTCCCCCCATACTGGACTTAACGCTGAATGTGAAAAGGTAGGAATACCAGTTGATGATGTAAAACACTACTGGTATAAAGGTCAGCATTATTCAATACACGTAAGAGGTGATGAATTTGACCCTATAGTATTTACTGAGGAGTTAGTTGAAGAAATTAGTCAGTGGTCTCCAAAATATAAGAAGATACCTAGAGCAAAAGTGAAAGACCCGCACTGCCTAGTGTTTGACCCTGCCGATATACACATAGGAAAATTATGCTCATCATTTGAAACAGGAGAGGAATACGATTCTCAAATAGCAATACAAAGGGTTAGAGAAGGGTTGAGAGGAATCCTTCAGAAGTCAAACGGATGGAATATAGATAAAGTAATATTCGTAGTAGGGAACGATACCCTACATACCGATAATCCAAGAAGACAAACGACAGCAGGCACGCCTCAAGATACAGATGGAATGTGGTACGAGAACTTTATAACAGCCAAGAAGTTATTGGTAGAGGTAATTGAATCATTAGTCACGGTAGCAGACGTAGAGGTGGTCTATAATCCTTCAAATCATGATTTCATGAGTGGCTTCATGATGATACAGGCCGTAGAGGCGTGGTTCAGAAAATCAAAGAACATCACGTTCAAGACTGACATGTCTCATAGAAAATATTCTACCTACGGAAAGAATCTTATTGGTACTACCCACATGGATGGGGCTAGGATGGCAGACCTACCTATGCTTATGGCGCACGAGGCATCAGAGCACTGGAACGATTGCAAGCACAGATATATCTACGGGCATCATATACATCACAAGCAATCCAAGGATGTATTTTCGGTCTGCATAGAGACACTTAGAAGTCCGTCAGGTACTGATTCATGGCATCACAGAAAAGGATTTCAACATTCCCCAAAAGCGATTGAAGGATTTATCCATCATCCTGAACACGGGCAAGTAGCTAGATTAACACATATATTCTAATGATTAAGGGGATTCTTCGGAGTCCCTTTTTCGTATTTCGCATTTTTGCGAATCGAATGAAGCTAACGCTTCATAATTAGGGGTGTTATTTCGCGCTTAATTTTTGCCGTTTAATTTTTACTATCTTTGGAATATTAATTATCATATTATGATGAAAAACTCAAAAACTGAATTAGGCACTATGCTTGGAACGGTTGCTAAGAATAGTAAAGGTCAAGACCCTTACGGGAAGGTGAGCGGTACAAAAGATAAAGAATTTACTCCTCACATGATGTATAAAGGTACTAAAGGTATTAAGGCTGACACTTACAAGAAACATTTAGAATTAAAGGAAAAAGGTTACACTCACAATAAACCTAAAAAATAATAGCCATGATGAAAACTAGAAGTGGATTAGGTAGTGTGCTTAAGGAGACTGCTAATGAAGCATCAGAGCAAGACACTTATAGTGCTGCTCGTCCTCCACGAAGAAAAAAAAGAAGAAAAAAGAAGTTTAAGCCTAAAGGTGTTAACAAAAAGTGGAGCCGAAGAGAAAGAGGTCGGATGTGTGTAGGCGGTCGTTGCGGCGCTTCTTAATATAAAAAAATTAATGTTATGATGAAACCAAAAAAAAGCGGATTAGGTGGTATGCTTCAGGCAACTGCTAATGACGCAAAGAAGAAAGACGCTTATAGTACTACGCTGAAAGAAGAAGACCCTCCAAAGAAGAAAAAAGTGCAGAAATCGACAGGTGTTAAGGAAAAGACAGATGTTGAGAAACTTCCTTCTACAATGACTTTCAAGCAAAAAAAGAAAGCTCTCAAACAAGGTATCAAGCTGAAGAAAATTGAATCTAAAGGCAAAGAAACTGATGCTGAGAAAAAAGCAAGGCGACTTGCTGCCCTGAAGACTGCAGGTTCGGTTGCGGGTGGCTTGGTTTCGGCGTCCTCGGCTTATTCTCAGATTAAAAAGAACATAAAAAATTAATGTTATGATGAAACCTAAGAAGAAAGCAAAGAAGAAAGCAAAGAAGAAAGCAAAGAAGACTAAATTATTTTCATTAACAGCCAAACCTGTTGCAACAGGAATTAGACTAGGCTCCATGCTTGGAACGGTTGCTGCAGAGGCTTTGTCTAAAGACCCTTACGAGAAGAAAGAGGAAGAAAAACCTAAGCCTAAGCCTAATCGAGGATTGGGAGGACTCTCTGAAGAAAAACCGAAGCTCAAGGTGTCATCATACATTCTAGGTAGAGGTATGGGAGAAGTCTCTGAAGAAAAACCGAAGCCTAAGACTAAGACTAAGCCTAAGCCTAAGACTAAGACTAAGACTAAGACTAAAGATTAATTTATATCGACATGGAGAAGCCTAGAAAGAAACTAAGACGTAAAATCGGAGAAGTTGTACGAGATGTTAAGCAAAACATGCGTGCTAGAAAGGGTAGTCGTAAAATTAAGCAGAGCATGAAAGATTCTGCTAATAAGTCTGAGAAGGCTACTCGTGACAGAAGAGAAGACCGAAGAGAAAAACTTGAAGATAAAGCAAGTCAATATAATGTCACAGGAACGAGAAGACTTGATAGAAAAGTTAGAAAATCACTTAAAGAGTCGGGTCTTGATTTGGGTGGAAAAAGAATTGTGAATATAAAAGTTCCTGCTCAAAAAAAGAGAGCGAAAAAGTCTCTTAAAAGAATGGACAATACTGACGAAAGAAGACTTAAAAGAAAATTGAAATAACAATTTATGGCTGTCGATATTTTTAAAGAAGACAGTATAAATTCAAGAGGTTATGTGGAAATACCAACAAAAGCATGGTATCCACAGCACAACGAGCTAGAGTACACTCAAGAATTTGTTGATTGGATTAACTCCATTAACAAAGGGTGGCAATTTAAGACTCAATACGAACCTCTTGATTTATATTGCAAACAAGCTGAAGAATGGCTCAAAGATGAGTCTGAAATAACCGACTTCGATACTGAAAATGGTCAGCTAGATTGGCTAGAGCGAGAGCTAGATAGAAGCCGAGTAAATTCCCTATATTTTTGTAATAAGTACGGCTGGATTAAGGAGGATAAAGCTCCTGATGGCAGTGGTAAGATACGATACAAAGCGTGGGAGGCACAGAAAGTGCTATTATTCCTTTTTGATTGCGGATATTCATTAATGATTGGTAAGGCTCGACAAATTGGGTTTACCACTACAATGTGTCTTGCGGGAATGAAGAGGGTTAACCTCAACAAATCATACTTCATTAAATTCGTTACACATTCCGAAGATAAAGGTATTGAGATATTTAACGATAAGGTTAAATGGGCATTTACAAAAATCCCTGACCACATCGCTCAAGAGGTTAAGAATTGGAGCGACAATGTTATGTCTTTCGAGAAGAGAGGTAAGCGTAAAGGTCGTGGCGAAGGTGGCGGTGCTAGATTCCAAGTTGATACTCCAAAGGTTGATGCTATTAATGGTGGTTCTCCATCAGCAGTATTTATTGATGAGATTGGACTATTCGAAATATTCGGGGACATGATGCGTGAGGGTCGTCCTGCATTGTTTAAGTTCAACCCTAATACAGGGAAGATGGTAATGCAACAGCAATTTATGGCTTGGGGTACAGGAGGTGAAATGGATAAAGGTGGCTCTGTATTTGAGGCTGAGTTTAAGACTTGTCTGAGACAATGGAGTGAAGGTAACTATGCCTACGGTATTATCCCTCTGTTTATGAACGCATTCGCTAGACCTGGGGTTACTAAGGCTCACATTGAGAATGAGAAAAAAGCATACTTATCACTTGAAGGCACAGCTAAGGGAGAGAAAGCTAAAGTTCAATTTCATCAGCATTATCCTATGACCATTGATGATATGTTCGTTCGTAAATCAAGAACATTAGTTCCTATTCACACGTGTCAAAGAAGATTAGATGAAATATACAGCAAGGAAGAGCCATTAACATACGGGTATTTCTTGCCTATACTAGATAAGTCACACCCTACGCCTGGAATGATTACTGATTTCAGGATTATAGGCGCAACATTCATGCAGACCACAGGAAGGGATGATGTATCTACAACTGCAGTTGTTGTTAAGCACCCACCCCCAGGCGATGTATGGGTAAACAGATACTATCAAGGAACTGACCCTATTAACTCAGAGACAGGACACTCTAAAATGAGTTCAGCTATATGGGATTCCTACGATAACACCGTATCTTCAGTAGTATTCCACAGGGATAGGAAATTTAAGGAGACGTACCTGCAAGTGCTTCTACAGTCGCTGTACTACGACCAAGAAAAAAAGCAGGGAGTAAAAGAATTGATTGAGAACAACATTGGAGACATGCATCTCGACTTCCAAGAGATGTTAGGATTTAAGCACAAGTTCACAGCGCAGGCATCTCTGCCATTATATCTACAAACTCAAGGTAAGTGGTTCGGAATTTCTAATAAGACCAACACGGCCCCTAGAATTATTAATAAGATTGAGGAAATGCTTGATGCATTTGGAGACCAAATAGATATTCCTTGGTTTTGGGAACAATTAAAGACGTTTACTGAGAAGGATTTGAAATCTACAACTTCACACAGGCAGACTCGTTATCAAGCATCCGATTTAAGATATGATTATGATGATGCTATATTTTCTATTGCTTTCGCTTACATTAACTCTCTTTGTTACTCACAGAACGAGCCTGAGAATGTTAAGAACGGGAGAGGTACTGAACAGACCTTTAGAAGGTACGTTCAAAACAAACAAACTAATTATAGAAAGAAACTAGCTGTCGTAAATAAGAAGGGTGAGATACTTAGGATTATAAGTTAAGAGTTAGTTGTTTATATTGTGGACACTGACCTGTATCAAACGGTTTAGTCTTTAGATTAAATATAGTTCCGTCTTCGTTATTCAATTTCTCTGCATATAAATTCATATTCTCTTTGAAGTATGTAATCTCCATCTTGTTCATCTTCCTAATCTTTAAATTCATATAGCCTAGGTGATAAGCGTCAGGGTTAGAGTTCTTTTTGATGTAGTAGATGTCGTACTTAGCTTTTTTCATATCGGTTTCGAAAGATGCGAATACAAAACTCCTTGACACAAAAAATTGAGTATCATCTTGTTCAAACTTCTTTAGGACATTTTTCATAGAGACCCGTTTTGTATTTGAATAATAGCTTGGGCGCACTCTGTCGCTTTATAATATACTTTCTGCCTTAGATAACGCTGCCTATCTGCTTCAATTATTTGTATAGCCTTCTCTGCACCATACGTTTTTTTAAGTCGTGCCGCTTTTATCAATACCGATTCTTCTACTTTCATATCAATTCTAATTCTTCCATTAATAACTCTTCTACAGCGGCCTCTGCCGCAGCGTCTTCAATATCGTATGGTCTGAATCTTGACGCAGCATAATACTCATAATCTAGTCCTTTGGGTATTTCGACCTCAGCTAATTTATATCCAAGAGTCCCTCGTTGCCTAGCCATATTGGACGCATGTATTACTGTGTATATCTCCCCTTCTTTAATCCAAGAAGACATAGGTAGTAATGCAGGCTTCTTCTTTGCGTTAATACAAACTACTCGATAATTTTCCATAATTCCTAATTTTTTTGAACTTTATACAACTTCCCCTTTACTTCCTGCATAACTACTATGCTAGAAGTTTAACCTTCTTACAGGTTCTTTACCCGACCTTAGACACTTCCCGCTTCCTTGCGTTTTTACCTTCGGTTCAGTTGGAGACATCAGTTATTCTTGTCATGCAGTTGCTAGTTGTCAGGGTAGACAGTGCTAGGCTTATACCAACCGTTCTAATCGAGTCATTTATTTTAAATTGGATAAATCGGAATGAAAAAAACCAAGCCTCCCTCAGAACCGTGGAGATTTCGTTTATTGAAAGGAATAAAACAAGAGGGAGGACTTGATATTCTTAAATATCGTATCGTTAACTGATATTCCTTTGATTAATAAACTTCCACGGCTCTATTAACTATCTCAAAGATAATAATTTTTTCAAGACGTGCAACTTTTGTATTAAAAAAATAATTAAATTTGTACAAACCTTGCACGGTGAGGTATATTATAAACCAACACGGAGCAATCTGAAAAAGATGTTCGGTGCAAAAAAAAAAGTTATGATTAAAACAGAATTACCCAAATTAGAGGGTGTCGGCGCATTAGCTGATGGAGTAAGATTAGCAACAGGGGTGCTAACATTTGAAGATTCAGGCGCACAGGGCCTTAGTATCAGAAGTTTTGATATTATTGATTATTCTACAGATGAATATACAGCAGGTGTTGCTGAAGTTGCAACAATCGACCTTACGGCTTCGACTCTTGTCGCTAACAACATGTATTCATTATCCGTTAAGCTACCTAACACTATTGCTTTCTTCGGTGGAAATGCTCACGCAACATCTGACACAAGAGAGTCTGATGCAATTTATGTTACAAGAACTTACAAAGTTTCAACAGATGCTACTCCTAGTGCTACTGAATTAGCTGCGTTGTTTGCTGCTCAAATGACCGCTGATTTGTTTGCTGCATTCACAGCAACTGCTGCTGTTGGGGTTATTACTATTACTGCTCAAGACGCTACAGCGGGTTCTTTCATATTGAACGTTTCAAATATTGCTGGAACTGTTGTTACTGTTACTACTGCTAACGTTCTTCCTGTTGGAGAGCCGAAAGAAGTTATGACGTACATTAATGCTGACCTTGTTACTGCTGGGTCTTATGACAGACACGTAATTAAATATCGTAAGTATATTCGTCACAATGCGGTTAAAGGAAACAAAGTTGTTAAAGAGGAAAAGATAATTCTTTTCTCTACCGTTGCTTCAACTCTTGGAGTAGTTCTTGACCCAATGCTTGATGGGTCTCATACTCCTGTTGCTAATTACCTTGGTGCTCCAGTAGTATAATAAAAATTTGTATTTTTATGGGTGTAGTTTAGGCTGCACCCATTTTTTTTAATTTATGGAAAAGAAAGAAGTAGAAATAACTCTATTTGGAGTTAACCACAAAGGAGACCTTAAGAGGGATTACCCTGAATTGGCTGCTGTAGAAGAGTTTAAAGACCTAAGTCCACATGAAGTAAGATTCTGTTGGCTTGTAGGCAATAGAACCTCTCCAATTTTTGGTTTGGACAGGAGTACTAGGATTCCACAGGCGTCCACGATTGTTTGGGGTCAGAACGCAAAGCAAAGCCCTAAGCAAAGGATAAGGGATATTGCTACAGCAAGTAGTGAGTCTGATTTTCCTGAAGACATACTGAAAGGAATATACAAGATGAACACTTATAATCCTGGATATAGGTTAAAGGCCAAGTTAATGGCTGAGTATATTTTTGAAAATTTGAATAGGCTTATTGTTGTTGATTCTGCCACCATGATGGCTATGGATACCGATGAGAAAAAGAAATACGCTGACTTTGTTATTAAGGTTAGTTCGGAATTACAAGGAATGGTTGAAAGATTAGAAAATTCTTACGGTGTGAAAACAATCAATAGAAAAACTAAATCTGATATACTTGTAAATATTAATGATGTAATGCACTAAACATGAGCTATATTTTCGGAACAGGTTTTACTAGACCAAATAGATTAACGACAAAAAAGAATCAAGACTACCACAGAGATTTTGGTAAGTACTGTTTGGGTGTTATGGGTCATTCTTCTTATAGAAGATTCCTTGATAAGTGTTTAATAAATTGGTCATTCTTCAAGGGTGGAGATGGACAGTGGATATTTGATGAAGATGTAGAATCATTCTTTTTGGATGAGTCAGGAGATATTAGAAACAGACTAAAGTGGACGAAAAACGTTATAAAACCTATGGTTCAGCAATACGTAGGTAATGCTATTCGTTTATCATACGATGCTAAAGCTGAGTGTGTATCTGATTTTGTTATTAATGAAAGAGAAAAGAAAATAAATGAATTAAGTTTCTATCACGAAGTATCTGATAGCTTCCCCTGGATTAGCACTATAATTCAAGAGAAAGCAGGTATAGAAGAAACATTCATGGAGTCTCGTGAAATGTTCTTTAATATGTTTGTTGAGGACCATGAAGAAGATGTTAACAACCTTATCACATTCGTTGTGGAGGATGTTAATATGGATGAACTTAAAGTTCAGATAACTCGTAACCTTGCTATATGTGGGTTAGGAATCTATAAAGGTTTTGAATCAGGAGAAATTTATGATGCAGAAGCAACTAATCCGTTGTTTTTCTTTTGGGATTTATCTGCAAAGAAACCTGACCTTACGGATTCTGAGTATCAGGGTGAGTGGTATTATATGGACGCTCCTAGTTTATTTGAAAAATATCCTAAACTAAACAAGGCACAAAGAGAGGGGATTGAGGCTTACGGAAGAGATGATAATAAGACGATTCATAAAGTTGTTAATGGAATGTACACTCAAGCAGGAGGCAAAGTTCCTGTGTATGAAATTTACTGGAAAGATGTAGAGACAAGAGAATATGGTTGGGTTATGGATGAGTTTAATTATCCATATTATACAATGATAAATCACGAAGACTCTCAATTCACTGATGCTGACCTTATTGAACCTCAAACGGAGAAGCACAAAGAAGAGCTTGGAGACAAGAAGAAACATAAGATATTTGTAGATGTTCTAAGATACTGTGTTCTTATTCCTCAAGAAGAGATAGGTGTTGGTCACGAAGATATTGTCCTTGAATATGGTATTGTTCCTTATCAAGAGAAAAAACTAGGAGACCCTTCTAGTGTTAAATTTCCGTACAAGTGTTATACTTGGGTTTACGATAGAGGAGAGATACTAACTCCACTTGATGATGTTATTGACCCTCAGAGATTCTTGAACAGAACCATTTCTGTTATTGAGTCGCAAATGAGTAATATGCGCGGAACAGGGACAGTAATTTCTAAGTCTGCCGTTGACCCTCGTGATGGTGAACTTGACACATTGAGAAACATGAACGCATCTAAACCAATATTTGTCGATACAGATAGAGTTGGTTCGGTACAGAATGCAATTGGCCAATATGGAACGAATATCGGAAACGGTACTCTTCAAATGTTTCAGGTTGTAAGTGAGGTTCAGAAGAGTATCGCAGATGTTACAGGTGTAAATGAATCTATGACGGGTACAGGACAAACTTCTGACGCATTAGTTGGGGTAATAGAGGCTCAGATACAAAGAGGCTCATTAGTTCAAGAACCTTTTTATTGGGCATTAACATCAATACTAAAACAAGCATACGAACATATATCTACAGTCGGCAAGGCGGTTTATTTTGATAACCCACGAAGACTTGCAATGATGGTTGGAGATAAGGGCATGAAGAACATCATACTTACTAAGGACCATTTACTACAAGACTATAGAATATTCATTAAGCGTGCAGAAAGCAAGGAGAAAGGTGAAGAGGCAGGAAATCAACTGTTATTCACATTATTACAGTCAGGTCTTATTGACCAAAATGTATTCTCTAACTTATTCGGTAGAGCTACGCCTGATAGAATAGCTAAAGAGATGAGAGCATTTGTGAGAGCTAATAATCAAGCTCAAAACCAAATTGAGAAGGCTCAAATGAAAGGAAACCAAATTGCAGACCAAAAAGAGGCGGAATTAGTTCAGGGCATGGAAGAAGGCGAACGTTATCAGGGTGAAACAAACGAAATAAATGAAGAGCTAAACCATGAAAGAGAGATGGAGAAGATAGCATTTAAAGAACAAATGAAATCACAACAGTAGACTTTGAAAAAAGTAATACAATTTTTTTATAAATTTGTAATAAATAAACAATTGAAATATGGCTGATGATATTTTTGCAGACGAAATTGAAAGAGCGTCTGAAGAGATTCAACAAACACAAGGTCAATCTGATATTAATGATATGCCTGCCGAACTGCAAGAGCAGTACAGCAACATAGAATCATTAGTAGCAATGGACGCAAGTGTTGTTGAAACACAGGAGTACAAAGACTTGATAGCTAGAATAGAAGAACACAATAGCGGTCAAGCATCCGACGACGATGAGGAGGATGATGATGAGTACGAAGAAGAAGAGGATTCTGAAGAGTACGAAGATTCTGAAGAAGATTCTGAAGAAGATGAAGATGAAGATGAAGATGAAGATGAAGAAGAAGAGCTTGATGACCCTTTTGGGCAATTAAGCAAAAACAAGAAGAAAGCAAAAAAGGTAAACATCGACTTCGATATACCCGAAGAAATGGAAAGCCTTTTAAATTCCCGATATGGTATCGAAGATGCGGAAACGTTCTTTGGTTCTGTGGACGCTTGGAGAACACAAGCTCAAGAAGGAACGGAGACTAAGAAGCAGTTAGATGCATTATCTACTGATATTCAAAGCCTTCCTCCTGATTTAAGAGAGAGCTTGGCTCGATGGGCCGATGGGGACGATTATACATCTCCTTTTACGCAGGGAGAAAGACTAGATTTTGGCTCAGACTTTAACGAACAAGACGTTGAGAGCCTTGTCGAGCATTATTTGCCTGAAGAGTACACCCGACTTATTAAATCGTTTAACGACGAGGACATGGAGGAAGATGAACTCAACGACAAGATTGATTTATTAGCGAGGTCAACAAAGAAGTTGTTTACCCAAGAAAAGAAAGCATTAGTCGATGGACGTGTTCAATACGATAGGCAACAATCCGACTTACAAAAGAAGGTTAAGAGCAGCGCATTGGATTCCGTTGAAGACTTGAGTAAGACTTTCCCGAACTTCAGTAAATCCCAACTTAATAAGGTTAGGAACTACTTGGTTGAGGGAAAAGTGGACAGTCTTTTCTATAACGCTGACGGAACTTATACTGAAAAGGCCGCTGAGATGGTTGCCAATACGATTTTCGGAGATAAGATGCGTGAGACTATAGAGAAACTTGCTAAAAGAAAAGGTATGAGTGAAGCGAATCAGAACATTGTTGATTCTAGCCCGAAGAAACTTAGGAAAAATAAAGCCTCTAATTCTAAAGGTAAGGTTAACATGAAAGCTGTTGAACATTTAAGTAATGTTGTAGACAATTCCGACCCTTATACTTAGTAAATAAAATGTATAACTTTTAAAAACGTAGACTATGTCATTATACAATGATAATTCAACTAAATTCTCAAACCAAAACACTAACAGTGTAGGTTCTGAGTACGCTGCTACGTATGGTCACGATATTTCTCTTTTAGTGCAGAAATTAACGAACCGTGCGATTTTTGACGCAAAACCACAACAATTCATGGATTTGAAGTTGTTGAATATGGTTGCTCCTGAGCAAATGAACTCTGATGAGTTCTTCTTTCAGGAAATGGGATACCAACGTGAGCCTGTTATTTCTTCAGCAGCATCAGCAGCGGTAGCATACCCTAATACGCAGGTTATTTCAGTAGTATCAACTGATAATATTGCAACTAACACAATCATTACTTACCCTAACGGTCAGAAAGGTAGTGTTACTGATATTGATACGACTAACTTGACAATTACAGTGACTCCTTATACAGGAGATACTTTACCTGCTGTTGCAATCGACGAGGTAATTGCTAACTTGTCTAGTGTTGACCATGATGGTTCTGACGGTTTCGCTCAGTACTTCCGTGCTTCGACAATCGAGCGTAACAACTATATCCAATTATTCAACAAAGCTATTCGTTACAACGAAGTTGAGCTTTTCAAATTGAAGAACATGGGTACTACATCGAACTTCCTAGAAATGGAGAAGAAAGCGATGTTCGACCAGCACCGTATTGATTTATCTAATGCATTTTGGATGGGTCAAAAAGGTCAAGTATTAACTGCTAATGGTACTCCTGCAAAAACAACAGGTGGTGTGTTTACATCAATGTTGGAAGCAGGTTCTCCAAACGCACTTGCGACTGACGCTACTTTGGTAGATGCATTCGAGGACGTAATTCTTTCTTCTGAATATGGAGATTACGGTTCAGTTCGTATGGCTTATATGACTCCACGTATGCATAGACGTTTGTCTTTGGCTTACAAAGATGAATTAACTCGTTACAAGCCGAATGATACAGTGGCATTATTAAACCTTAAAGAGGTGAATATTGGTTCTTCAAGAGTCGTATTTGTTCCATTTAAGCGTTTTGAGGATGCTGCGTCATTCCCTGCTGCTTTCGCTAACCGTATTGTTATCTTGGATATGAAAAATATCAAGAGATGTCAACTTTGGGGTGAGCGTTCAGGAGATACGTTGAAACTTGAAGATGGAGTAGCGAAACGTTACGGAGATATTTGGGTAGATTGCAACATGGGTATTAAGATGTACAACCCATTAGCATGTGCTTGGATTGACGTACAATAATAATTAATTCTAAGAGGGGGCTGAAATATGCCCCCTTTTTATAAATCATTTAATAATGGCTGTAACAAAAGGAAAAAAAGAGGAGAAGGCTTCAACTAATAAAGAAAAAATTAGTTTTGAGGATGCTCCCAAAGAAGAGGAAGAAGTAGTAAATACTACTGAAGTAGAACAAAACACTGAAAATCAGGAGGAAGTTGAATCAACAATGCCTAT
>TARA_R110002153_G_scaffold19239_6_pt1 | contig 16031 bp, 16 predicted proteins | sample TARA_R110002153 | Tara Oceans TARA_R110002153 (sample SAMEA4398193) | marine metagenome | biome: Polar Biome; feature: [SRF] surface water layer (ENVO:00010504); material: water (ENVO:00002006), including particulate matter (ENVO:01000060) such as... | depth 5 m
GCCTGCTGTTCTTGTAGATAACAGGAATAATCATTGGTCAAGAGAAGTTCCCAGGCTCATCGAAGAAGTTCGCATGGAGCTATTCGGAGAGGGGGGTTCCCAGGAACTTGTTCCAAGTAACAGAGGCCTTGTGCCCTCTCCGACCTTGGTTCTCTTTGGGGGTCCGCTGACAGATAAGATGTGGCTTGCACCTGACTACTTAGATCCCGAAGCAGTTCGGCATGATTTGAGGGATGGAAGAGGTGAGCTGATCTGGGTAAAAAAGCAGGAGAAAGATAGGCGCAGGGCGTGGTTGGAGGGACGGAGATCTAAGGGCAGGGGAATGACGGAAGCGCAAAGACGCGCCTCTGGCTTCCGTTATATGGCGATGGAAAACGCTGTATCTGCATGGCGTAACAGTGAGGCAAGGATCGACCGCATAAGGGATATGATTCGAGATTTTGTTAGGGTGCGCGGAATGCCCGAGCTTGTCAGGATGCCAGGAACTGTGCATCCAAAAACTGGTATCCCGAAAAAGGGTGATATTTCCGAAGCATGGACGAGGGTCTTAGATGAATTCGGTATTCCTTGGGAAATTGTATCCATACAGTGGCAGGATACTAAGGGAATGAAGAAGGATCAGGCAAAGGAGGCAAGGAAACAGGCCGTTAAAGATAGAGATATTGAGTTAGCCCAATGGAGTTCGACAACAGAATTTCTTAGAGAAGAGTATATTTTGGACCCTATGGTTGATTTCAATCTTCCGCGCATGAGAGGGATGGACCCATGGTATATGGGTATCAGGGGAACAAGTCTTCGCACAAGACACAGAAGGTTGAGTGATCTTATAAAGAATTTGGGATTTCCTCATTTTGCATATGACGATTATCGTCTCCTAGATAAGACAATGAAGATGCTGGAGCAAAAGGCTTTGGATGCAGATCCCTTGGGGATGGCCTTCTTTGCTCCAGATCCTGCACCAGGGGCGGGGGATGAGGCGTGGGATAAGATGGTGGGAAGTGCAAAGAAGTGGTCGGACCAGGATCTGGCATCGGAGAAGGAAAGAAAAGCTGCTGCCGATAGGCATATAGAATATACTCCAGCAATGGCCCGCGCTCTTGATAGGGCGCAAGAGGAAGCTGGGGGCATTCAGTCCAGAGCGAGTGTCTCTGGGCAGGAATTTGACGAAGAGGCTGTCGAAGCTGGGTACTACGAGGACATAGAAGGCCAAATGCGAGGAGAGAGAGGCACCCAGATTATAGATCCTGAAACAGAGGAAATTATATTATATCCCTATTGGGCTGAGATTAAGGAGAGCATTGAAAATATATATTCCGACCCTGAGCCGATTGCAACAAGTTATCAGCGCAGGGGTGTCTTTGAAGGCCCCAGTGGGGAAGATGGACCGATGGCAGCCAGACGTACCCGGCAATTAACATCTTCAGAAACCACTGAAGCAATTGATAGAAGGTTCAAAGAAGAGGGAATTGAAAGAATATATATAGGCAAACCAGTTCACATAAAAGGAGAACACGATCCGTTCGTTTTTCTCCATCAGAGCCTTGATAAACTGATTGACGATATATATACGCCTGCCATGCTTAGGAGTGAAACCGCAGAGGCACTGGAAGCATTCGATACACGGATGAGAAAAGATATTGTCCGTGCCAGGGTTGAGGCAGACAAGCCACTGAGAGGAAAAATTGAAGTTAAGCTTAATCCGCAATTACCCCAGAGAGGTATACCGGAGATTTCAGAGGCGTATGTGGTACACCGTGGAGAGAGGCTTATTCAGGAGTTAAGCCGCGACGAAGAGTCGTTGTCTAAATTTGATGAACTGCGTGGCCATGTAAGTAAGCATGTCGGAAGAGCTATGACCGATATGGAATTTGCCGGAATATATCACGATGCCCTAATTGATATTGATTGGGCTGAGATGGATGAGACTTCTCTTAGGCTGATGGCGGCATGGCTGTCTGGGCGAAACCCCAAGGAGGGCGTACCTACAAGGCGCTCGCTGGAGCGTGGCGTTCTTTCTGTCTCAAGAGAAGCTACACGGGGTAAGAAGCCAATCGCAAAAAGGTCTACGGTTCTTCTTCCTGGTGACCCAGGAAATACTACGGGTAAACTAAGAAGTTTGAAAACTGAAATTGATTCGCGTTTCCGCTATGCGAGTGATATAGCCAGAGGAATATGGCAGGAACTTGGTATCGAAGCGGATGTAGAAGCGGAGTTTGTAGATAGCATCGACAGTCTGTGGCAATTTGCCAGAGGTGTGAGTATACGGGGAGATTTCTATCCAGGTGATGTACCTGCGATATACGATAGGCTTGGTAGCAGGATCATTATCAACCTTGCCAAGGTAGATCCGAACAACAGGAAGGATATCGAAGAGAGTATGAAGCTTGCGGCCTTTCACGAGGGTGTGACCCATCTTTATTTCACGGATAGAATGACGAGTGAAGAGAAAGAGGTGCTGGAAAATGCTGCTCGTACAATGGTCGTGGACAGGTCCATAGACAGTAGGGCCAATGAAAGACAGTTGACCTACTTCGCTAGAAGGGCATTAGATCCAAGATACGAAAACGTGTCTGCGGAAAGCCTTGTGATGGAGTCATCTATAGATCTTCTCTATGGGATGACTTCGGGTAAGGTTGAAGTTCCTGGCAAGAGTCCGGGAACCGTGGGCGGAATTAAAAATAATTTCAGGAAACTTCTTGATGGGTTCCTGATTCCCGCGAAAGAAGCAGATCTTCAGCCAGTAGTAGAAGTGCTGGACAGGTTGATGCAGGGAACCATGGGTGCCCGTGATCCTGGCTACAGTATCGGTCCTGCTGGCCCAGAGGTGGGCGAGGCTAGGAGTCCCCTCTTCACACGGTTCGCAGATCCTGAGCAGGTGAAGAAGCTGGAACAGGCTGTCGCACTCAGGGAGTCGGCCAAAACGGATTCGGAAAGAAACTATTATCAGAAAGAGGTTGATCAGATCGTTGATAAGGTAACCGAGATGCGTGAGTCGGTGATGGATTCACTGCCCCCGATGCCGGATGAGTTTCAACAGATGCAGAACGAATCTCAGGCAACACAGATCAACGATGACAATCCGTGGTATGATGTACCCACAATCAATAAGCTGAACATGACCACCTTTGGGGAGACAGAAGAGGAAAAGAAGGCGTACCGGATTGCCTTGGATGAGTACCTGAAGATGCGTAACAATCCGTCTTACGGCGGATATCAGATGCCTGGAGATTTTGCGGCGTTGGCTAACAAGCAGACAAACATACCTACGCATCTCATTGAGTTAATACAAGAATTCAAAAAAGATAATATTATAGAAGATGCACAGGGCGATCCATTCAGGGGGCGCATCAAAGCCATGGCGGAGTGGGCCGATGGCGAATCCATGCCCCAGACTCTTTCAAGTACCTTGGACTTCAGCGGCAAGTTCAGGGAAAATTATCTTGACAGCCACTACCGGGCCGCCAAGGTGGAAGAGGCCGTCAACAAACTTGATAATCGGGCGTATGCTGAAGCAGATTCAAGTATGCTCTTAGCTCTCAGGTGGAGTAGCAACACGCTGAATATGATGCCAGGTCTTCTCGTGGATGGTCCGATATCATATATAGGAATGAGTGCACAAGAGGGCATGTATGAAAACCGTCCGTTGTATGACAAAGATCTTGTATCGGAAGAGAACCCAGACGGACGAATACCTGGATTGCAAAAAGTATTTAATCGCCTCCAGCACAAGCCTGAGATGGAGGGCGCACACCTTTACGGTATTGCTACACGGATAAAAGAAAGCATGGAAAGAGTAAGGGAGTTGAAATTTGGCATTGAGCGCACACCAGATGGACCAGTAAAGGAGATACTGCAAGGAAGGCTTCAGACAGAGATGGACGAGTACGAAGTTCTCAATCCGATAGAGAAGACGGGCAAGCGTAAAGGGGAAAGGTTCTTTCCTGAAGATAGAATAGAAAGCACGATAGCAGAGTTCGGAGAAATCGAAGAGGTTGTAAAATACTGGAAGGAGATAGATTCCATTAACAGAGCCATGCTCAACTTCTCCCGTAATACCGATCTCGTCAGTGACGGGGTTCACGACAAGTGGGTCGGGCGCAGACATACTCCTTTCTACAAGGACGTAGGAGAAGTAGAAGCATCGCCATTTGGAACTGCTTGGGGAATTACACAGAAGGGTTCTAATAAAATAGAAAAAGCCTTGTCTGGATCACTTGAGCCTATCAGAGGCGACATGTTCCTCAACATAGAACAGGGCTACAAGGCGATGATCCGCGATGGAACACAGAACGTAGCCCTACTACGTCTGGTCAGGGACTTGATGAAGGCACCTGTACCGGAAATCAGACGCCTCACATCCGCACAGGTCATGTTGGCAAACCAGGAGAGGGTTGTCAGGGTTATGAGAAAGGGAGAGGTGGAGTTCTATGAACTAGCCGATCCAGAGCTTGCCAAGTCTGTTATGACTTCCGGCGTAAATGCCAGACAGCAACTGGAGCAGATGTTCGGAGGCGAGAAGATGGGAGAAGGTTTGTCCAAGCTGTTCATGGGTGCCCCTCAGGTTATCCGTGAGGCGGTTACGAGGATGCCTCCCTACATGGGCCGGAACGTTATGAGGGATTCCATGCAAGCAGACGTATCTCTGGGCGCAGGACCACCCGTCATATTTGAAGCGTTGAAAAATGTTTTTAATTCAGGCAGCCTTGAAAGGGCGCGGAAACTGCACCTGGCGATAGGTCTGGATACCATATCGTCAGGATACGCAGAAGAGGTCTGGCTGAAAAGATATAAAACGGATTTGAAAAATATAAATTGGCTGAACCCGCTAAATGTGTTTGCCGCAGTGTGGCATGGATTGGGTCGGATGGCTTCACAGTCTGAGGTCGCAGTTCGTTTGGCCATCTACGACAGGGTTCTTGCGGCTACCGGAAACAAGGCACTTGCACAGGGTCTTGCCTTGGAGTTCTTGAACTTCGGTCGCCGTGGTGCAAGCCCGATGTTCAGGGTATGGCTTGGCACGGTGCCCTTTATGAATGGTAGGATACAAGGGTTCGACATGCTGTGGCGTTCAGGGGTCAGCAACACGATGGATGCACCTGACCTGGCGGTGCTGTCGATGCCGCCCGAAGAGCAGATGGCCGCAATGGCAGAGGGTAAACCATCTCGCGTATGGAGGCGTCGAAGGCGTCTTCTGTATGCCAGAGGTGCCCAGTTGTCCATGCTGTCCATGCTTTACTGGCTGCTGATCCACGATGACGAAGAGTACAGGTCGCAAAGACCTGAGGTGAGGGCCGACAACTGGCTCTTCCCGTTCTCCAAGAAGTTGTGGCTAAAGCTTCCGACTCCGTTTGAGGTGGGAGTCCTATTCAAGATTATACCTGAACAATTGGCGGAGTTAATAGCCCATGATGATGTTGGTCTGGCGGAGGCGAGCACCCAGATTCAGAGGCAGATCAGAAATTCTTTTTCCATAGGGCCGCCGCAGCTAATTGCTCCGATCTATGACGCAATAAGAAACCATGATTCGTACAGGGGTGACTACATCGTAGATCCCCTCACGAACCAAACAATAGAGCCGATAGAACAGCGTAATATGTACACAAGCAATACTGCAATCGGGTTTGCACAACTTGCCGACAGTATTCCGCTAGTAAGGAATGCAGCATGGCTGACTTCACCCCAGAAGGTCTCATATATGATGAGGCAGTTCGGGGGTACGTTCGGCGCGTACATGGTTCTGGTTTCCGATAGAATTGCACGGAGCGGCATACTTCCGTATTCAGAGGCACAGAATGTAGTCGGCACCATGTATGATTTCGATTGGAATTCTCTCATAGGTGGAGAGGGGCTTGATAACTGGCCGCTATTTGGAGATGTACTCCTTGACCCAAGAGAGGGAAGTGCAAACACCCAGTCGCTGTACGATATGCTAAGACGCTTGGATCAGGTGTCTGCCACTGAAACCCGTATCAGCGAAAGGGACTGGAGAGAGGGACTCAAGTATCAGCAGGAGAATCTGATGTACAAGTTGTTCGGAGGAGAGGTGCTTGCCCTGCAACGTGCGTTGGAAAACACGAACGAGAGCAAAGAATTTATTATGCGTAGTCGAAATTTAAGTAAAGAAGAGAAACGTTCTCGCCTACGCAGGATAACTGAGATGCAACAGAGAATGACTCGTCGGGTCGAGAGCCTTCAGGTTATACTGAGGAATAAGACAGGTCGGCGTAGGAGGACTGTTGGAGCATGATTAAAGAAATTTTGACGGATGAGCGTGGGTCACTGAGTTCGGCTCGCACATTTCTTCTCGCGTCCCTTGTTTTCAGTGGCGTACTTATAGTTCTAGACTCTACCGTGTGGGATGTACCCGAAGTTATCTACACCCTCTTGGGTAGTTTGGATATTGGTCTTCTGGCATGGGCCGGAGGCCCAAGGGTGGCTCAGTATCTGGGTCCGCAGGTTGCAGGGGTGGCATCCGGTATCGCAAAAGCGATTCAACGGCCAAAGTTGTTGGACAATGACGCAAGGTTCAGAGAAAATGACGAGAAGTGAGTGGGCTGATGTTTGCGATTCCCGGCTTCGAGCTGCCGGAATAAATAATTTTAACGCATTAGAAATTTGTGATGTGGGTCGTGAGTATTGTGGGATACAATTGTCTGCGCCTCCACTGGAATTGCTTTACAATGCAATCAAGCTGATCGACATACTTGCATGGGTACGCAGTGCGGATGGTGTTGCACCCGTGTTAATCAACAGTTGGTATAGGGATAGAGAGTACAACGAGGCGATTGGCGGCGTGTCCCATTCAATGCACATGACCTTGGGTGCCGCTGACATAGTAAAGGTGGGCTGGAAGCCATCGGATGTGGCGGATTTGCTAGAAGGTCATGCGGCGAAGACCCTCTTTGGCATTGGGCGATACAATTCGTTTACCCACATCGACATAAGGGGTATGATTGGTAGGCCATGTCCTGCAAGATGGGGAACACAGTGAGCTATAACCGTGGAATAATGGGACTCAGGAGCTACGCCAATGGTAGCCCCGACCCAGATGACGAGCTATACAGGCAACTCATACGGCGGTTGCGCGGTGGAGAAGCGCCCCCGACCATTCATAGTTACGGACCAGATATAGATGAAACCATTTGGAGGCTAATAACCGAGTCTGGTGCAACACCGACGTCACCGTACTGGCTGGACTTACCGGATAATCCAGAAGATTTCTTTAAGGCTGAAGGCAATCGAGCGCACTACCTAAGACGCAAGCCTGACCCAACGGACCCCTTGCGGTTGTTCGGTAAGGACGGAACTCCCACTCCCCTGGACCTTGACCCTTGGCAAACCCGACCAGAACACATGCTCGTTCCACGCAACCGACGGGACCACCCACTCAATATGAAGTTTACTGACCCGAACTATCCGATTCATCGATTTCGGGATCAATATCCAAGTATTATGGACAAGAGTATAGGACACAGGACGGAGCGGTTGTGGGATGATCCGAACTTTCCGACTGATCGATTTCAGGATCAATGGGAAAGTGTTATCGACTTACCACCTGCCGAACGCTTGCCGCCAGGGAACCATCTTCCACCAGGATATATTGATCTGGACTCCGACATTCTTGATCGACCAGATAGATTTCCGGGCGGGAGGACACAGGGCATAGAGGGTGCGGATCTGGGTGAATATCCAGGTATTAGTGACTGGTGGGATGAACAGGTCGCAAGACAGGAGGCGGATAAGGTCTTAGAACCGCCCACGGGAAGGCCTCCTGCCAACCGCCTAAGACATTTAGCAGAACCAACACATCCTATATCACCAGTAGCTGAGAAATTTAGAAATAAGTTAATATCCGAGATTGAAAGTATTCATAGCAGAATAGAGGGCTACACGGCTGACGGCCTTATGCCCCCCAAGGGATTATTTGATGAACTAGATGCCTATAATCGCCTTCTTGAGTCTCCTCTAGCTGGCGTGGGGAGTTATGATGACTTCGATGTGTTGGATTATGACTCCGACATGTATTCGAAGATACCTATGGGTCAGACAGGTGACGTAGTAGGGGTTACAACCATTGATCCGCAAGCAGCGGCCCAAAGGTATGAGACAAGGCTGGCGGCAAGGGAGGCCGCAGAGAAAGCCGCGAAGAAGGCCGCCGCGAGGAAGGCCGCCATTAGGGGAGCCGTGATAGCCGGAGCCTCAACTCTTGCGTTGCCCGCAGAACTTGCGGCAGAGTTCGCTCTTTTTCCTGAAGAGATGGGGGGAAGAGAAGCTAGTCAGCCTAGAAATACATACATGTCGCAACAAGAAATGGACCGGGAGGATCTTGATCTTCAACCGTATGTAGACATACACGGAACTGGCCCTGACATCTGGGACAACCCACTTGGCAGGTCACCTAGTTCACAGGCAGATATAGCTGAATTTCTCAGACAGAATCGGGCTGGTACTCCGGTAAACAGATACCGTCGATAAGTAATGGACTGTCCTCGTTGTGCTTCAGATAATAGTAATGGTGATCGGTTCTGCTGGCTGTGTGGTTGGGACTTCACTAAAGAATCGGAGATCTGCGAGGAGTGCGGCAATGAGATAAAAAAAAATGAGAACTGTGTTGTTTGTGAAGATCCCACTTCAGGGTGGGGAAACTGGAATTCACCGGATGAGGATGATGAATGAAGCATATAGTCGTATGCGTAGGAGACACTCACTGTGGCTCCACGGTAGGATTGTGCCCGCCCGAAGGGCTTGAGCTAGACGACGAAGGGCTTTACCTGCCATCTAAGGCTCAGAATTGGCTATGGAACAACTGGGAAGAAGCATGGGGTAAGATCAAATCGGTCAAAAGAAAAAATAAAAAAGCAAAATTACATTTAATTTTGAACGGTGATCTCATTGATGGAGATCATCACCGTACTACCCAGATCGCAACTGGCCTGACAGGCGTACATATAAAGTGTGCGATGGAATCACTTAGGGTTCCTCTGGCACTCAAGCCTCAAAGTATCCATATCCTTAGAGGTACACCTAGCCATGTAGGTCGGGCAGGTGGATCGGAAGAGGGGATCGCACGGGCATTAAGTGCAGAAGGCTGGAAGGTTGTAGGAGATCCAGACACCGGAAACAAATCATCGTATTCAAGATTGATTCAGATCGGTCCAGTTCTGTTCGACATCAAACATCACGGGCGTATGGGAAGGCGGGCACACACCAAGGGTCCGTACATTAGATGGTTCGCTCAAGATATTTTTTTCAACTATATGATGGACCATGAGGAGCCACCGGACATAGCGATCCGTTCTCACTTCCATCAGTTCGCTGACAGTGGAAGGATTCATAAGGTGAAGACGAGAGCTGTGGCCCTTCCTGCCTGGCAGTTAGCTACGGAATATGTTCACAGGGTGGCTGAATCCCTGGCTGATATAGGACTTGTATGGTTTGAGATTGATGATGATGATTATGATATGAAAACTGTACTATATAAACCTGATAGGCCAACGACCGTGGAGGTATGATGGCAACGGAAGCAGAGCTGTTACAACATGTTCAGGAGGCGTTAGATGCTCCTCCCTCAGAAGATGGGGCCATGTCCGTATTGGAATTATCCGACTCCCTTGATATAAGCCCAGCCGCTGTACGAACTAGATTAAGAAAACTTATTGCATCTGGATCGGTCGAGCTTGTTCGTGTAAGGCGAACAGCGTTACACGGAATTGTTGCAAGAAGAGTAGCTTACAGAACCGTCAAGAAAAATAATGATGAAAAATAATTTTAATGTGCTGCTGGTAGCCTCGGTGCTGGTGCTTCTATTGTTTTCTGGAATTATTTTTACTTCGCACGCACGCGCACGCGAGCGGGCGGTCGTCGCGGAAGAGAAAGTTCGTGTCCTTGAGGACGAGCGAGTCGGATTGGAGACAGAATTTGAGCAAGCCGTGCAGGATTACGGGCTGTTGAAGGACAGTTTGGACGAGGCCCACGATTCCATAGCAAAAATTCGGGAAGGTGCAAAAAACAGGGCCGCAGAATCCTCTGTAGCTTTCGAGGAGAATGTCCTTATACTCCGTGATAGTCTGGAAGCCTATGATGGCTTAGAAGCGATCCTCGACACTCTGAGGGCATCGCACATCAGAGAGGTGTCCGCATACCAGGAACAGGTAGAAATACTGGAAGAAGAGAAGGTTCTGCTGTGGAAAAGAGTCGAAGCTACCGATTCGATGTGGATGATGGAGCAAAGAATCAACGATGCGCTCCGCCGTGAGATCGTAGCACTCAACGTAGAGGCTGATGCGTGGAGGGAAGTGGGGTCGCCAGGATTACTTCAGCGTATTGGTGGTGCTACACCGTATGTCGCGATAGGTATGCTTGGAGGGTTTCTTATAGCCCGTAGAAACTAGAGGTAAGGACGTTCTTCTATCCGTCTCTCTTTGCTCTGTGGCTGTCCAACAATCGGTGTGACACACATCATCCCTACCAAGATGCACACGCCAACTAATGTTAGTATTTTAGCCAAGCTACCTTTCTTCATGCCGACTCTCCCAACGTGTTGCAACCATAACGTTCTGGCCTCTGCCCGATTTTCCTGGTCGCCTTGAGCCGGACAGCTCTATCAGTCCCTTCTCCTTGAGTGCGGCGTACCTCGCCGTCACTGAGGAATAAGACAGGTTCATGTGTGCCAGTGCCTCGCGCACCTCATCGCTGATCGTACCTTGTGGGCCGAATTCGCAAATCGTTTCATAGACAAGCTGTTCAAGCCCTGTCGTGTCGATTGAATGTGCGGCCTCATGTGATGTCTGCGGATCGTAGGTTCGGGACAGGTTGCGAGGATCTGTTCCGAATAAAGATGTTTGGGTTGGATCATTCTCTGCGCCCTTCAGCCAATCTGGTAAATCTGTCATCATAATATTCTCCTCTCAAATAGAAACTACTAAGGGCACCTCCGGCGCAAGATCCGGTCAAAACGATGGTCGTTTAAGTTGGGTGACGATGAAGGAGGCACCGCCACCGAACCCCTTAGTAGCATTGTCATTTAGAACGGCAAGCCGTCATCGCCGCCATCTTCTTCTTCCGCAACCTGAGGCTCAGGCTCTTGAGCCTTCTTTTGTTCAAGCTCCAGACGGAAGTTCTTGTAAGGCATCCCTGCCTTAGAGGTGCGTTCCCACATGGCAACACGGAGTACAGGCATCGTACCAGTCTTGGCCCTCTCGACCATGACCTTCAGAAATTCCCTAGTGAATTCAATCTTGCCCACCTCAGACGGGTGGCGATCAGTCTTTGCATAGTTGTTCTTGAATACAGCAAAGTCGATCTTGGGTTCGTTCGCATAGTCAGGCATCGTTCTGCTCCTCTGCTTTCGCATCATGTAATTTGGTTACTGTTTTCCCTGCTTCCTTCAAGACTTTTATCAGTCTCACTGCTTCCTCGTTATCATCGTTCTTGATCGCCGTCTTGATCTCAAACTTGAGGTTCACATCAGGCTCCCACCCACTGTTGAAGAGATCCGTGGCCACCTCTGTTAGCTCTGGAATATAATTTTTCTCAGCTTTCTTTTTGGTGGCCTTCTTGGCTTTCTTCTTCGCGACTGGTTCCGGTGACACGGGTGACACGGGTGACACCCCATTGTCGGAAGCTTTAGGGGTATCCTCTCCGGCATAGATGTAGTGCCCAAGACCAAAGAGAGCGAAGCATTTCGTCAGGCATCGCATCCGTGCATCTGATATGCTTCTGCTGTCAGCGTTCGCTATAGCCTTGTGCCTGTAGTCCATGACCGGAAGCCACATGTCTCTCGTCACCTCACCTATCGTGACTGAGCAGTTCACCATCGAACTACCACCTGGATAGACTTGGATGTCGTGCATGATTCCGGCATCGTCACGCTGTCCGTGCCACTTAACATCAAGGTCTGGATAGTGCTCCATCATCACGCCCCACGCCCAAGCCCATGAGAGGTACGTTAACCCTCCACGATCTTCGGTGTGTTCGGATACATCTACCTTCGACAGCGTGTCCCAAATCTTCTTAGCTGTTGGCTGCTTTTCCGTTGCCATCTGTCTCCCCTCCCAGGAATCTCTTATCTGCAAATTTTAGATCTGTGTGCATCCACTCTGTGAGCTTGGATTTTGGGTATCTGATTGCACCTCTCTCACCTTGTAGGCGTAAGTAAGGTGGACCATATCCAACCTTTCGCCACCTTCTCAATGTAGTCCATGAAACACCCACTAGTCTTTCTACGTCACCTACGGTTAATAGCCGTTCAACATCTTGATTACGCATCCTGCTCTCCTCTCCATTGGGGACAAAATTCTGATACATCGCACCACGATTCACAACGAATAAACTTCGGCTCTACATCAACCACGCTGTAGTTGCCACCCTTCTGCTTGTTTACCCAAACGGCAGCATCTGCCAACGAGCTGAATTTCTTATCCTTCTTCGCATTGGACACCACCTTGTATCCACCACGCGCCCACCTCTCCTCATTGGTGCATGATGCGGTATCCTCTGCCGTGTGTATGGCTACCCTCTCATTTACATAATCGTCCTGTATCTTCGGTAACCACAACGGAACCGGAATAGTAACGATTCCGCTACTTGGATACTTTGGATCTCTATCTGCACGACTGCGCGTCCAATCTCTACAAATTGCCACGATAGTCAAACCCTTTGGTTCAATATCGTTCTGCCTGAGTAGCCATGCGTACAGATTCAATTGACTTTCCCAGTCTTTCTTGAGCGGTTGCTGTACGGTATAAACCGAAGTGACCTTGTAGTCCGTCACCGCTCCATCTTCCAAGAGATCAATCGCACCTGAGATTTTCACACCGTAGGTGTGGTCAGCAAAATATCTTTTTTCCGAGGTTCCGGGATTGTTTGCCTCCAGTACGCTATGCACTCCTGTTCCCAACAATTTCCACAGCTCGTCACGAACATCTGAACTCAGTTTATCTTCGTGTTCTTTCCTCAGACGAGCTATCTGCGGTGGCTGAATCAAGCCAGTGACACTGATGTCGGCATCGCCCATGGAATACATGTCGTTTTGTGCCGCTCTAACGAATACATCTGGTGCCCCATGCTCGTTGGTTATGATCATCTAAGCCACCCTTTCTTCTTGGCAGTCGGCATGGTCCTCCATATCCCGATTCCGTAATCAGTCTTACGAACACTGTATTTCTTGCTGTTTTTTTGGGAAACCCTCCACACATAACTTCTGATTGATGCTATCTTTGCCTCCACTTCCTCCTTGTCCATAAGTATTTCAATCAAATCGCCTATCTCTACGGTATCCAGAGGTAGGTCTGCCCACTTTCTAGGTCTTCCAGATGAGGGAGGGGGTGCCCCCACTCCTTGGTGAACCCTGTACCTTTTGCTTTCCCGTTGCACGGTTATCCTCCAAGTGTTATCCTCCTTTTGAGATAAAGGAGATGAGAGGAATGATACTTGTACGACCAAAGAAACGCAAGGGTATCGACAACGATCCGTGTATAGTTATGATACATGGTGAACCTGCCTCAAAAGCCAACTCAAGACGCTTAGTTTTTATCAAAGGAAAGCCTAGATTTATTAAGAGTCAAAAGGCTCTCTCGTACAGCAGGGCATTTGACCAACAGTGCCCATTTCGTAAAGAACTTTTCGGTAAGAAAGAAGACCTAGCTATAGCTATGAAAATATTCTACAAAACTAGAAGACCAGACTTAGATGAATCCCTAATCTTAGATTTACTACAGGGTAGAGTGTATGAGAATGATAGGTCTATTAAATCTAAGTTTATCGAACATGGTTTAGATAAAAAACATCCAAGATCAGTAATAGTTATTAGTGGATTAGATAATAAGGATTTAGTTAGAACAACTTTGTTAGAGGTATTATCTAGAGAGGAGGAGTGATGCAACTTGAAGCTGCCATGAACATACAACGTTTGGTCATTGGGCTTGGGCGAGGTCAGCACAAAAAGCAGTGTCCAGAGTGCAAGAACAGCCGTAGTAAAAACAGACGAGACAAGCCCCTCTCTATCAAGATCGATGGAGTAGGGGTTAAATACATGTGTCACCATTGTGGCTCTGAAGGTGGTTGGGTCCATGACACTTACGCGAAGCGTCCCGATCAAGATTTTGATCTCAATTTTGAGATACCTGACACGGCACCCCCCAAAAAAATCACTGCCGTAGACACACAGAACGAAGACGCACTCAAGTATCTGAAATCCAGACACATTTCCGAAGAGGTGATCAAGAACTACACGATCTTGGGCACCCGTTATTTCAATGGTGAAAAGGTTCCGGCAGTCGGATTTCCGTATCGTGATGGCGGTGTCATTACCGCAGTCAAGTGGAGATCGGTAGGCAAGTCCAAGAGCTTCAGTCAAGAAAATGTTTGCGAAGATTTTTATAACTTGGATGAGTATGTCAAAGGGAACGACATCCTTATCTGCGAAGGCGAGCTTGATGCTCAGTCGTGGATGAGCTGTGACCTTCCCGAAAACCTGACCGTACTCTCCATCCCGAATGGGGCACCTCCTGGTGTACGGAACGGAAAGATTGATCCTGCGGAAGACAATAAGTTTCGGTATATCTGGAGGGCGGAGAAACAATTGAACTCGGCTCCAAGAATTATTTTTAATACCGACAACGACGGGCCGGGTCGTGCGCTCCAGAAAGAAATCATTCGTAGGATCGGAAGCACGAAAGCGTGGCTCGTATCGCTTGATGATCATAAGGATGCCAACGAAGCACTGTGTGCAGAGGGTACGAGATACCTAGAGAACCAACTTGATAAGGCTACCATGATGCCGATCATCGGTGTCGATACGGTTGATGACGTTTGGGATTCAGTGATCGACCTGTATGAAAATGGACATATCAAGGGTGCCTCTACCGGATTCAGTTCGCTTGATGAATACATTCAGATTCCTTTAGGTATGTTGACCGTGGTTACTGGCTTCCCTGCTAGTGGCAAGTCCGACTTGATTGACCAGATCTGTGTCAACCTGGCAAAATCCCACAACTGGAAAACAATTTTTTGTTCGTTTGAAAAGCCCGCAAACTATCACATCGCTCAGTTGAGTCAGAAGATTATCGACCGACCATTCTTCCCCGACCGTAGTACGAGTCGGATGTCCACCGAAGAGGTGGACTATGCGAGGGGAATTATCAGAGACAACTTCATGTTTATGAACAACAGGTCAGGCGGTCCTTCAGATATTGACGGCATATTAGAGAAGGCATCTGAGTGCGTGATGCGGCAGGGGTGTAGGATTTTGGTGATTGATCCTTACAACTACATTCAGACCAATAAAAATCTCAAGGAAACAGATGCCATCAGTTCCATGCTTACCAAAGTTCAGCAGTGGTCCAAGAACCACGATGCCCACACCTTCTTCATTGCCCACCCTGCCAAGCTCAGTAGTGAGAGGCGGTCAGGTAAGAAGGTTGTCGTTACCGGAATGGATATCTCAGGCTCTCACACTTGGTTCAGCAAGGCCGACATCGGGATAACCGTATGGCGTCACCCTGCCGACGAAGAGCCACCTGAGGCCCATGTCTGGAAGGTAAGGTGGGGATGGCTTGGTAAGAACGGAGCGTGCCCCCTCCACTACGACAAGGTTACTGGTCGGTGGCACAACTTTGGTCCTGCATTTGACGATTACGACTGGGACTTTTAGATTGTATGTACTTCTTACGAGGAAGACTAGGGATCGGACAGACTCTACTAGAGTGTCCGATTTGTAGCCGTCACTAGGCCGTTACTCTTGCGGAGTTCTACCTAGTGGCGGTTTCTTTGTATCTAGATCCAGATCGGAATACTTACATTCGATCCACACCCTAGCTCCGCACGATAACGGTTTGTCGGGTGAGTAGATCAACTTTGATGGACCGTTAATCTCAACTGAGTCTGCGTACTCGTTGGACTTGTAAGTCTTAACAGTTATCACTTGCCGTCTATCCCCCACGTTCTTGGCATTCCATTTAATGTTGTGCTGATTGATGTGTATTCTAGCTTTCATAATTTCCTAGTGGCACAGGTGGCACACCCCTTTTCAT
>TARA_R110002153_G_scaffold168286_1_pt1 | contig 15922 bp, 17 predicted proteins | sample TARA_R110002153 | Tara Oceans TARA_R110002153 (sample SAMEA4398193) | marine metagenome | biome: Polar Biome; feature: [SRF] surface water layer (ENVO:00010504); material: water (ENVO:00002006), including particulate matter (ENVO:01000060) such as... | depth 5 m
TGAATCAGATTATTATAGAGTTAAAGAGGAGAAGATACTTGTACATTAAGTATAACTTTAAGGAGATATTAATATGCCTATAAGAAAAAAAGGTAGTAAGTATTTTGTAGATTTTAGAAAGGGTGGACAAAAGTTTCAGAAATCTTGTAACACCATTGAAGAAGCTGAAAAAATACATATAGAATGTGATAGAAGATTATCACAAGGTTTACCTATGCCCACTGCTTTAGATGAAACAGATGATATGACTGTTGAACTCTTATTTGATAAAGTAGCTAGGAAGTATTGGCATACATCTAATTGGGGTTTATCTCAAATCAAAACTCAAAAAAGAATATTAGATATTATAGGTAAGAACACTCTTGTTAAAGAGGTTGATTACAAAATGATTGATAAGGTTATTCAACATTTTAAAGACAAAGGTCTTTCTGATTCTAGTCTTAATAAAATAAATTCTAACATTTCAAAAGCAATGGGTTATGCCCTTGACTCTGGATACATTAATCGTAAACCAAAACAAGATTGGTTAACTGTGGATAATGGTAGGATGAGATATATTATCTATGAAGAAGAACAGGTAATGATAAACATCTTGGAATCTCAAGGTAAGCATGTTTATAAGGACTTTTTTATGTTCCTTATTGATACAGGACTCCGTAGAGGAGAAGCCATTGGTTTAAAAGCTAGAGACTGTGACTTACAAGCAAGAAAAATATCTGTCTTTGATACTAAGAATGGTGATCCAAGAACAGTTCCTATGACAAGTAGGGTCTTTTCTATTTTATCTAGTCTTGTTACGAAAGAGAAACGTATTAAAAATGCACAAGTTTTTGATATAAATTTTACACAAATTAGATTTGCATGGGAGAAATTAAAGAAAGATATGGAATTAGATAATGATAAAGAATTTGTCTTACATTGTCTTAGACATACATGTGCTTCACGTCTTGTGCAGAATGGAGTAAGTATACAAGTTGTTAAGCAATGGTTAGGACATAGAACCTTACAGATGACATTAAGATATGCACATTTAAATGTTGATAATCTTATGAATGCAGTAAATGTATTAGAAAATAGAAACAATTTATATTAGGAGTTGTAATGAATAACAAACAGGTAGCTCTTGAAAAAGAGATGAGAGAAGAAGGTATTAATCGTTTCCATAAATCTAATAATGAGAAAGCTAGTAATGGACAGGAATCCACTTCTAGTTATGGACAGTATCTATTAAAAAATACTATCACTATCCTAAGTTCTAATGTTGAGGAATTTATTACAAGTTCCTTAACAGGTAGAGCAGGAAGATCATCTACAAGTGCAATCTTGTTGCAAAATTTAGAAGCTGAAGTAGTTAGTTTAATTACTTTACGAGTAGCTTTAAATCAAATTACATCTAAGAGAGATTATTCCTCTTCAGCAGTCGTGTTAGGTTTAGCTATTGAAGATGAATTAAGAATAAGAACTTTTGAAGAAAATAATCCTAAGTTATATAGAGTAGTTAAAAAAGATTTAGATAGCAGATCATCTGGTTATACTTATAAGAGACGTAAGCTATTTGAATCAGCTAAAAGAGATGGCATCACATGGTCTTCATGGACACAGAGAGAGAAACTTCTTGTTGGTAATGCCCTACTTGATCTAACAATACAACACACAGGCTTGTTAGAGCTTAAATCAATGATGAAGAATGGTAAGAGAAGACAACTCTTGTTAGCTTCTGAAACTACACTTAAAATCATTAAGGATTTAGAAGCTTTTCAGGAGGTACTCCGACCGGAATATTATCCTTGTGTTGTACCACCTAGAGAATGGACTAACCCTACTGATGGAGGTTATCATACACATCATGTTAAGCAGTTAGCTATTGTTAAGACTGATAATAAAAATTACTTACAAGAGCTAAAGCATTTTGATATGCCTATGGTATATGGAGCAGTCAATGCTATGCAAAATACAGCATTCAAAGTTAATACTTTTATCTTAGAAACATTAACAAAGATTTGGGATAATGGTATGGAGTTACCAACTCTACCACCATCAGAGAACTACACACTCCCTAACAAACCTTTTGATATAGCTACCAATCATGTTGCCAAAACAAATTGGAAGAGACAAGCCGTAATTATTCATACAGAGAATAATCGTATGGCATCTAAAAGGTTACTACTAAGAAAGACTATTCAAGTAGCTGATAAGTTTAAAGATGAGCCAGAAATTTACATGGTATATCAATTAGATTTTAGAGGACGTATCTATGCAGTCCCTAACTATCTTAACCCTCAAGGCACAGACTTTGCTAAAGCCTTGTTAACTTTTTCTCATGGTAAAAAGCTTAATGAACAAGGAGCATGTCACCTAGCTATTCATGGAGCTAATCAGTTTGGTTATGACAAACATGCTTTACAAGACCGTATTGATTGGACACTTGAAAATCAAGATAGAATACTTTCATGTGCCAAAGACCCTATTAATGATTTATGGTGGGCTAAAGAAGCTGACAAACCTTTTGAGTTCTTAGCTTTTTGTAAGGAATGGGAATCATATCTTAATGACCCGGAAAACTTTGAGTCTTGTTTGCCTGTCTCTGCTGATGGATCATGTAATGGTCTTCAACATTTTGCAGCAATGTTAAGGTCAGAAACTACAGGTAAAGAGGTGAATCTTATTCCGATGGAAGAACCTCAAGACATCTATCAAAAAGTAGCTGACTCTGTAATAAAAAAATTACAGGCTATCACTGACCCAGATCAAATAAAATTTGCAAGCTTATGGTTGGACTATGGAGTTACTAGAAAATGTTGTAAACGTCCTTGTATGGTTCTTCCTTATGGTGGAAAACAATATTCTTTTACTGACTTTGTAGTTGAATATGTCACTGAGTTAACTGATAAGGGTGTTAAGAATACTTTTGGAGATGACTTGTTTAAAGCTTCTAGTTTCCTTAGTAAATTAATATGGAACTCAATATCAGAGGTTGTTCATGCTGCAACTGATGCCATGTCTTGGTTACAAAAAGCAGCTAGGGTAGCATCATCAGAAGGTTTACCTATTAGATGGGACACACCCTGTAATTTTCCTGTGTTACAAGCTTACCAAGAAGTAAAGTCTAATCAGATAGAAACAAAGCTTATGGGTAAAGTCTTTAAACCTAGAGTCTATTCACAGACAGGTAAGCTAGATAAGAACCGTCAAGCCAACGGTATATCACCTAACTTTGTACACTCTATTGATGCTAGTCACCTAATGATTACTCTTCATGTTGCCAAACAACTAGACATTCATTCTTTTGCAATGGTTCATGATTCATATGGAACTCATGCTCAAGATGCTGAAGAAATGTGGAGTGCTTTACGGACTGCATTTGTAGAAATGTATTCACAGATGGATGTACTTGAGGAGTTTAGAAATTATCTTTTAGAGGTATTACCTGAACACCGTCACAAAGAGATTGAACCTATACCAACTAAAGGAAAACTTGATATAAATAATGTATTAAAAAGCTCATTTTTCTTTGCTTAATTAATACCCCCTCACTTAGATCAGTAGTATTAATTACTGGTTTTACTTAAAAAAATTTAGGAGTAAATATGACTAAAGATTACGTAAATATTGTAACCCCAAAAGGTGTTGCTGTATATCCTTGGTTGGTCACACCCGACACCAAGTTTAATACTTTAGGTGAGTACAAAGTAAATTTATCTTTGGATAAAGATAGTGCTACACCTTTAATGAAAAAGATAGACGAAGGAATGGAGAAAGCTAAAGCTCTTATTCCAGAAGGAAAAAAGATTAAGGAATCTGAACCTCCTTACACGATTGAAGAGACAGGTAATGTTGTCTTCAAATTTAAAATGAAAGCTAACATTCAAACTAAAGATGGTAGAACTATTCCAATGTCTCCAAAATTATTTGATGCTAGTGGACAACTAATGACAGATGTTCAATCTGTTTATGGTGGATCAGAGATCAAAGTCTCTGCCGATATGATTCCTTATTACGTTGCTACTATAGGTGCAGGAATATCCCTCAGATTAAAAGCAGTTCAAGTTATAAATCTTATTACAGGTGGTGGGGATAATGCAGAATCATATGGGTTCGAGAAGACAGAAGGATATGTCTCTGAAAAAGAACAGGTTATCCAAAGCGAATTTGATAATGAACAAGAAGACTTTTAGAAAATTTAATACTGAAGGAGGTTACCGTAGTGGTCTTGAATTAAAGATAGCTAATGAGCTAACTAATCTAGGTATTAAATTTTCATATGAGCCGAAGGGGTGGGTTACTTATAACAAGCCCACCTCTAAATATAAACCTGACTTTGTTTTAACTAATGGAATTATTGTTGAAGCAAAAGGACAATTTCTTTCTTCAGATAGAACTAAACATAAACTTATTAAAGAACAGAATCCAAACTTAGATATCAGGTTTGTCTTTTCAAATTCAAAAACAAAAATAGGAACTAAATCAAAAACAACTTATGCTATGTGGTGTGTTAGGTATGGGTTTGAATATGCAGATAGAAGTATTCCTACTAATTGGATAAAAGAAGAGTCCACTGAAAAAAGAATGAAAGGAATAAAGGTACTACAAATATGAATGTAAGAAGCACAACGACAAAGATTGTCATTCATTGTTCAGCTACAAAACCTAGTATGGATACGTCTGCTCAAGATATTGATAGATGGCATAGGGAAAAAGGTTGGTTAAAGATTGGTTATCATTTTGTAATTAAAAGAGATGGTACAATAGAAGAAGGAAGACACGTTAATGAAATAGGAGCACATGCAAAAGGTTATAACTCTACATCAGTTTCCATTTGTCTTATTGGAGGTATGACTGAGGACTTAACAAAAGCAGAAGATAACTTTACTGAAGATCAATGGTTAGCTCTTGGTGCGACAGTCGATATGTTGACACATAGATTTCCAGATGCCGAAGTTATTGGGCACAATGAGATATCTGAAAAAGATTGCCCCTCATTTAATGTAAGGGAATGGTATGAAAATTATAGAGCAGAATCTGATTGATGATGACATAACTTTTATATCGCATGAACCATGTCCTAACTGTGGTAGCAAGGATAACTTAGCTCGTTACTCAGATGGACATGGCTATTGCTTTGGATGTAATAGATATGAAAAGGCAGATGATATGGAATTAACACAAACTACAAGCCAAGACTTTGGTATAGAACATCTTCTTAAACCTAAGAATAAAGAAGAGTATACGTTTGCTCAAGGAGATATTAAAAGTCTTGTTAAAAGATCAATAGCCAAAGACACTTGTCAAAAGTTTGACTACCGAGTAGCCACTCACATGGGACAACCATGTCAGGTAGCAAACTATAAAGTTAATAATAAAATCGTAGCTCAGAAACTAAGATTTTCTAATAAAACTTTTCAATGGATTGGAGATACATCCCAAGCAGGATTGTTTGGTCAACATCTTTGGAGAGATGGTGGAAAGATGGTCGTTGTTACAGAGGGTGAGCTTGATTGTATGTCAGTCAGTCAAGTCCAAGGTAACAAATGGGCATGTGTATCTATAAAAAATGGATCACAAGGAGCTAAGAAAGACATACAAAAATCTTTGGAGTGGTTAGATAAATTTGAAACTGTAGTCTTCATGTTTGATATGGATGATGCAGGTCAAAAAGCTGCAATAGAATGTGCATCTGTATTGAAACCCGGTAAAGCAAAGATAGCTTACTTACCTATGAAGGATGCTAGTGATATGCTATCATCATCAAAGATTAAAGAGTTAATTGATTCCGTATGGTCAGCTAAAACATTTAGACCTGATGGTATTATATCTGGTGAAGATTTATGGGTTGCCGTTTCTCAAGAAGAAGTTGTTGTTTCTGTTGACTATCCTTTTGTTGGACTCAATGAGAAGACACATGGTCTCCGTAAGTCTGAGCTTACTACAATAACTGCAGGGTCAGGCATTGGAAAATCTGCTCTTGTTAGAGAGATTGGTTATCATTTAATTAAGAAGGGAGAGAAGGTTGGCTTTCTTATGCTTGAAGAAACTGTTAAGAGAACAGCTCTTGGTATCATGGGTCTTCATCTCAACAAGCCTTTACATTTGGGTAAGGTATCTGTTGAAGAGTCTGAGCTTTCTAATGCGTTTAATGATACTATCGGTAATGGTAGGGTATATTTTTATGATAGTTTTGGTAGTACTTCTATCGACAATCTTCTCAACCGAGTTCGATTCCTTTCTCAAGGTGCAGAATGTGATTGGATTATTCTTGACCACCTCAGTATTGTTGTTTCTGGTCTTGGGGATGGGGATGAAAGAAGACTCATAGACAATGCTATGACTATGCTTAGAACTCTTGTGCAAGAAACTGGTGTTGGTTTAATATTAGTATCACATTTGAAAAGACCATCTGGGGATAAAGGACATGAAGAAGGTGCTACTACATCTCTATCTCAACTAAGAGGGTCACATGCTATAGCTCAGTTAAGTGACATGGTTATTTCTTTAGAAAGAAATCAACAAGGTGACGATGCCAACACGACTACAGTTAGAGTTCTAAAAAATAGATTCAGTGGTGAGACAGGTATAGCTTGTCATTGTTTATACAACCCGGAGACAGGACGTATGTTAGAAACCACACTTGAGTTTAGTAATCAGCAGGATGAGTTCTAATGTTAGGTCATCTATTAGTAATCACACTTGAAATAAAGGAAAAACAATGTCAGAAAACTTACGAGAAACCTATGTTAGAACCTTCCAAAAATGTATGGATCAGGATTTGGATGTTCCTTACGAACCAAAAACTTTATATCTAAGAATGGCTTTACTTAGAGAAGAGTTTAATGAGCTTCAAGATGAAGTTGAAAAAGCTATCTTTGAGTTTAAGGAAAATAGTGGGAAGGTGACTAAAGAAACTAAGATGAATATTCTTAAAGAACTATGTGATCTTCAGTATGTTCTATCAGGATTTGCAGTTACTTTTGGACTACCAATTCAAACAGCTTTTAATCGTATTCATAAATCTAATATGAGTAAGTTGGAAGATGGCAAACCTTTGTTAAGTGAATGGGGTAAAGTTCTTAAAGGTTCTAATTATAAGCCACCTAACATGGAGGATTTAGTTTGAGATATGTATTTGATATTGAGACGGATGGATTAATTGATGAGGTAACTAAAGTTCATTGCCTAATCTTAAAGGATATAGATACCAAAGAAATTATTTCATATACAGATGATTGGAAGGAAGGCATCAAAAGGTTAGAGGAAGCTGATCTTATTATTGGGCATAACATTATCAAGTATGATATACCTGTCCTTCAAAAGCTAACTACCTTTGAACCTAAAGGTTTAATCAGAGATACACTTGTATGTACTAGATTAATTTGGGCAGACATTAAGGAAGGGGATTTTAATCGTACTGATTTTCCTCGTAAGTTAATTGGTTCTCATTCTCTTAGAGCATGGGGACATAGAATAGGAAACTATAAAGATGATTACCAAGGTGGATGGGAAGAGTTTAGTCAAGAGATGTGGGAGTATTGTATCCAAGACTGTCATGTTACTACTACATTATGGGAAAGGATTTGTGCCAAAAATTATTCAGAGGATTCTATCAAGCTTGAACACGAGGTTGCTACCCTTATTTATAAGCAAGAGGTTTATGGATTTACCTTTGACACTCAGGCTGCAAGTAGTTTATATGGAGAGTTGTCAACCAAGAAACATGAACTCATTAAAAAACTATCGGAAGTATTTCCTGATTGGGAAGTAAAGACTCCCTTCATACCTAAAGTAAATTCAAAAAAGTTTGGTTATGAAAAAGGTGTACCTACTTTTAAAACAAAACTTATGGAATTTAATCCTAGTAGTAGAGACCATGTTGCCAATAGGCTTCAAACTATTAGGGGGTGGAAACCTAAAGACTTTACTAATGATGGTAAACCCAAGGTGGACGAAGAAGTATTGTCACACCTAGAGTATCCTGAAGCTAAAGTTCTAGTTGAATATTATACACTTATAAAAAGGTTAGGACAAATAGGGGATGGTAATCAGGCTTGGTTAAAGCTTGAAAAGAAAGGTAAAATACATGGCTCAGTAAACACTAATGGTGCTGTTACTGGACGTGCAACTCATGCGTACCCCAACGTAGCTCAGTGTCCTGCTAATGGAGTTCCTTATGGTAAAGAATGTAGATCATTATTCATACCATCTAAAGGAAAAGATTTAGTAGGCATTGATGTTTCAGGTTTAGAACTGAGATGTCTGGCACATTACATGGCTAGATATGATGGTGGAGATTATGCCGAGAAGGTTGTTAATGGAGACATTCACACAGAGAACCAAAAAGCTGCAGGTCTATCTAATAGAAACCAAGCCAAGACATTTATCTATGGCTTCTTATATGGTGGAGGAGCAGCAAAACTAGGTCAGATTGTTGGTGGCTCTGCCAAAGAAGGAGCTAAACTTAAATCAAGTTTCTTAAAAGCTTTACCTGCTTTGAAAACTCTAATCACTAAGGTGCAAGCATCTTCTACCAAAGGATACCTTATAGGTCTTGATGGTAGGAGACTTAAAGTACGAGCAGAGTATGCTGCTCTCAACACTCTTCTGCAATCAGCAGGGGCACTTATATGTAAGCAATGGTTAATTGAATTTGATCGTGCCTTACAAAATAAAAATCTATTTGGTCATGCCCAACAAGTTGCTTGGGTTCATGATGAAATACAGGTTGAAGTTGAGAAAGGATACGCTAATGAAATTGGAGAACTTGCAGTTGAATCTATTCGGTTGGCAGGAGAACACTTTAAGTTCAGATGTCAGCTTGATGGAGAGTTCAACATTGGAAATAACTGGGCAGAAACACACTAGACACCTAGAAGATAAGACAAGAATGACGGTGGGTGGAAAGAGATACCGTCTAGGAAATATAAACCACCCATATCATAGAGTTTATATAGAGCATGGTAGGAGTGAAGTCTACAAACAAATGGGACTCCATAAAAACACTGCCAAAGAAATAAGAAAAGAAGTTCTTAAACTTTATGACAAGGTTGAATCTGGTTACATCTATGCCATTACAAATCCTGCTTGGAAAGAGTGGGTAAAAATTGGTATGGCAGTTGATTCTGCAGATAGATGTAACTCATATCAAACCTCTAGTCCGTATCGTGACTATCAAGTTATCTATACATTTCCCACACTTCACAGAAGACTATCTGAAAAGAAAGTTCATAGCTTTGTTACTAAACATGCTCATGAAAGAAAGGGTGAATGGTTTAAGTTAGATAAAACATTAGCAATTATGCTGTTAGATAAAATGAAAAAGGAGTAGACATGAGAACATTATTAATTGATGGGGATATTGTGGTTTATCAATACTCCACTACCGTAGAAAATATAGTTGATTGGGGACAGGATGTATGGTCGTTGTGGGCTGATGCCAAACAAGCACAACAATTAATACTTCAATACCTAGATATTCTCATGGAGAAAACAGCAGCCGATGATTTAGTGTTTTGTTTTACTGGTCATACAAATTTTAGAAAAGAAATTTCTCCTACATATAAAGCAAATAGAAAAGGAAAACGTAAGCCTGTTTGTTATAACCCTGTAAAGGATTGGGTAAAGAAAAATTATAAGTTTGAGGAATGGGCAGACCTTGAAGCTGATGATGTGCTTGGTATTATTGCTACATCAGGAGATCAGATTATCAAGGGAGAGAAGGTTGTTGTATCAGAAGATAAAGATTTAAAAACTATACCAACTCTTCTATGGAGAAGTGGGGAGTTACTAGATATTACAAAAGAAGAAGCAGACTACAACCATTTATTTCAAACATTGAAAGGTGATACTACTGATGGCTATCCGGGACTACGAGGAGTTGGCGAAGTTAAAGCGAAAACAATACTTACTGTACCTACTTGGGCACGTGTCGAAGGTGCTTTTATCAAAGCAGGTTTCACCAAAGAAGAAGCATTAACTCAAGCAAGACTAGCACGTATTCTAAGGTTTGAAGATTATAACTTTGAATACAGCCAACCTATTTTGTGGTCACCAAAATAATGATAGAGTCCCACACCAATTACATATTAAGAAGGATGAAAGAAGTTATGGATAAAGAGGAGCTTACTAATACACCAATAGACCCTAGTCATTACAATCAATGGAAGATTGAACCTATCGAATTTATTATGGCTAATGATTTAGGTTTCTGTGAAGGAAACATTATTAAATATATTATGAGATGGCAAATGAAGAATGGTGTTACTGACTTAAAGAAAGCCAGACAATACATAGATTTTATTATTGAACAAGAAGAGAAAGAAGAGGTATAAGAAGATGCTATCAAATCAACATTATGGAATGACACTTCCTATATCAGAAGAAATAGATGCAATTAAATATAGACAAACAGGGGAAGATTTTTATTCTAAAGTTGTTAGGATAGCTAACTCTTTAAAAGATAGTGATTTACATTTTGAAGAATTTAAAGATGTCCTAAGACATTTAAGATTCCTCCCGGCAGGACGGGTTCAAAATGCTATGGGAGCTGCTCGTCAAACTACAGCCTTTAATTGTTTTGTCTCAGGTATCTTAGAAGATAGTATGGATTCTATTATGGGTCGAGCAGCACAAGCTGCAGAAACCATGAGAAGAGGTGGAGGTATTGGTTATGATTTCTCAAGACTTAGACCTAGAGGAGACAGAATTAAATCTTTAGATTCTAAAGCATCAGGAGCTGTTTCTTTTATGGGCATCTTTGATTCTGTATGCCAAACCATAGCCTCTTCAGGTCATAGACGTGGGGCACAAATGGGTGTACTTAGAATTGACCACCCTGACATCGAACAGTTTATAAGTTCTAAACATAACTCCACTGCCCTGACAGGATTCAATATATCTGTTGGAGTGACCGATGAGTTTATGCGTTGTTTAAAACAAAACAGACCCTTTCCTTTAATGTATGAAGGTAAAGTATATAAAGAAGTAGACCCTCATGCTCTATGGGATATGATAATGAGGAGTACTTGGGATTGGGCAGAGCCGGGAGTTTTATTCATTGACACTATAAATAAAAATAATAACTTATGGTACTGTGAAACTATAGAAGCCACTAACCCTTGTGGAGAACAACCTTTACCTCCTTATGGTGCATGTCTTTTAGGATCATTTAATTTAACTAAATATGTTATAGATAAAAAGTTTGATTTTGGTTCTTATGTTAGGGATATATATATTGTTGTAAGAGCTATGGATAATGTAGTTGATAGAACAATCTATCCTTTAAAAGAACAGGAAGAAGAAGCTAAGAATAAAAGAAGAATGGGATTAGGAGTTACAGGTTTGGCTAATGCTGCTGAGATGTGTGGCTTTCCTTATGCTTCAGATGAGTTTAATAAATTTACTCACGAAATTATGAAGCAACTTAGAGATCATTGTTATTCAGCATCATCAGATTTAGCAAAAGAAAAAGGCTCATTTCCTTTGTATGATAAAGATAAATATATGAAGGGAAAATATATAGCTACACTTCCTGATTGGGTTCAAGAAAAGATTATTACTAATGGTATTAGGAATAGTCACTTAACATCTATAGCTCCTACAGGTACTATATCCCTCACTGCTGATAATGTTTCATCAGGTATTGAACCTCCCTTTAGTATGTTCTATGATAGGACTATCCAAAAGTTTGATGGACATGATATTCAAAGAGTAGAAGATTATGCTTATAGACAGGGTGTAAAAGGTAGAACAGCTAATAACATTTCTGCCCAAGATCACTTATCAGTTTTAGCTTTAACTTCTCAGTACATTGATAGTGCTGTAAGTAAAACTTGTAATGTAGGTGATGATGTTACTTATGAAGAGTTTAAAAAACTTTATACACAAGCTTGGGAATTAGGTTGTAAAGGTATAACCACATTTAGGGCTTCAGGAAAAAGATATGGTATTCTTAATGAAGTAAAAGAAGAGGAAGAATTTAAAGCTGAAGCTTGCTTTATTGATCCTAATACTGGACAGAAAGAATGTAGTTAAAACCCACTCATAAAGAGGACTAAAAAAATGTCTTTAGATAATAATGAAGACCTACTTCCAAGGGATGTGGGTCAATTACTAGATAAATTAAATTTAGTGTTCCCTGAAAAATCGGCACAACTAGGCATGACTACCGAGAAAATATGGTTTCTAGGTGGGCAACGGTCAGTTATTAATTGGTTGTTAGAATTAAAAGCTAGGGAAGACAACAACAACGAGGATTATTAATATGTGTTTACCTAGAAGCAGACCTGCTCCGACACCCCCACCCAAGATTGAAGAACCTGAACCAACTAAACAAGAGATTTATGATTCAACTCCACATGAGATAAAGAAAACAACTTCAGCTACCAAGACAAAGAAAAAAGGTAAAGCAAGTTTAAGAACTGATTTATCTGTTGGAGGATCATCAGGTGATTCCGGTTTATCGGTAGGTACATAAAGGAAAAATAAATGAATAACTGTGCTCAACGATATCACAAGCTCACAGCAGATAGAGAAATTTATTTGGATAGAGCTAGGGAGTGTAGTGAATTAACATTACCAAGCTTAATAACTCCTGAAGGTTTTAGTTCTGCCACTGATTTATACCAACCATTTCAAAGTACAGGAGCTAGAGGTGTAAATAATTTAGCAAGTAAATTACTTCTCTTACTATTTCCACCTAACTCCCCATTCTTTCGATTAGCAATGGATACTAAAACTAAAGCTGAATTAGATAATGATGGTCAACTAAGGGCACAGATAGAGCAAGGGCTTGCCGGGATAGAACGTGAAGTTATGGGAGAGATAGAAAACTCTGCTATGAGAGTTCATGTCTTTGAAGCCTTAAAACATTTAATTGTTTCAGGTAATACACTTGTTCACCTACCTAAAAAAGGTGGTATAAGAGTATTTCCACTAAGTAGTTATGTGTGTAAACGTGATCCTAACGGTGAGCTATTAGAAGTAATTGTAGAAGAAGTTATTTCACCTAAAGTTTTACCTAAAGATATGGAAGGTGTAAACTATGAAGGTGAAGAAGTAAAAATTTATACTAAAGTAGAACGTACTAGTGAAAGTGAATACTATATCTATCAAGAAGTGGGAGGAGTTCTTGTACCTAATTCAGAAGGTACATATAAAAAAGAACTATTACCTTGGAGAGCACTGAGAATGGTGCACATAGATGGTGAAAATTATGGACGTTCTTATACAGAAGAATATTTAGGTGACCTTAAATCTTTAGAAGGTTTAATGGAATCTATTGTTAGCTGTGCAGCAGCTTCATCTAAATTAGTATTTTTAGTAAGACCTAATGCTTCTGTAAAAAGAAGAGATTTAGCACAAGCAAAGAATGGTTCAATAATTGTAGGACAGCCAGAGGATGTAAAAGTATTACAGACAGAAAAGTCTAATGATATGAGAGTAGTGTTAGAAACAGTAAAAAGAATTGAAGAACGTCTAGCTTTTGCTTTTCTATTAAACACTTCAATCCAAAGGGATGCTGAAAGAGTGACAGCCGAAGAGATTAGATTTATGGCTCAAGAATTAGAGAGTGCTCTTGGTGGTGTCTATTCAGTTCTGTCTCAAGAAATGCAGTTACCTATTGTTAACATTATGCTTGATAGATTATCGAGTAAAAATAAAATACCTAAACTACCTAAAGGTACGGTTACCCCTGTTATTGTTACAGGTGTAGAAGCTTTAGGAAGAGGAAATGACCTTAATAAACTAAGGGGTTATATTCAAGATTTAATGCAATTAGCACAGGCAAATCCACAGGCTATACAAATGATTAACTTTAGTGACCTAGTTGCAAGACTAGCTACTGGTCATGGTATTGATACTATTGGTCTTATAAAGACTCCTGAACAAATGCAACAAGAACAACAAGCTGCAGCACAATCTCAACAAGAGCAGATGATGCAACAGACTATGATGAGTGCAGCTCCGGGAGTAGCTAAAGAAATGGTAAAAAATAATAAGGATATGAGTCCTGAACAAATGGCAGAAATGACACAACAACAAACAGAGGAATAATATGACAGAAAAAAGTCTTAATAAACTAGAACCAAAAAAGGAAACTCCTGAAGTTAAAGAAATTAAAAAGGAATATCCAACATGGCAGGGTATAGACAAAGCTGAATTAGGTGTTAATTATCTTGATCATAATGGAAATTTAATTATGAAAGGTAAGAATAACCTATGAATACAGAAACTGTTCAAGTTGAAGGTAACATTACAGGGGCAGAAGCCCCCATTGAAGAGGGTGTTCAATCAGAACGTCCTGAATGGTTACCTGAAAAATTTAAATCTCCTGAAGATATGGCTAAAGCCTATGGAGAATTAGAAAAAGAATTTACAAAATCAAGACAAGAACCCGAAGAAGCTGAAGTCCCAACTAACGATGTTGAAATTGAAGGGGCTAAAGAAGCTGTTGAAAGTGTCGGGTTAGACTTTGAAGCTATGTCTAATGAATATACTGAACAAGGTGGCTTAACTGAAGAAACTTATAAGGCACTAGAAGATAAAGGTATTCCTAAAAATGTAGTAGATTCTTATATACAAGGTCAAGAAGCTATTGCTAATGATCTTAAAACTGGAATTTATTCTGGTGTAGGAGGTGAAGAATCCTACAAAGAAATGACAGGTTGGGCAGCAGAAAATATGTCCCCATCTGAAAAGGAAGCTTATAATACAGCAGTCAATTCAGGTAACTTGGATCAAGCTAAATTAGCAGTTGATGCTTTAGCTATGAGATATAAAAATAACGTGGGTAGTGAACCTAACTTAGTTGGGGGCAAAGCTTCAGCATCTGTGGATGTCTATGAAAGTTGGGCACAAGTAACTACTGATATGAAATCTTCAACCTATGTAAAAGACCCTGCATTTAGAGCAAGTGTAGAACGTAAATTAGGTAGAAGTAAACTAACGTAGCCAACCTAACAAGGTTGCATACAGTTCAAACGTAACACTAAGACTAGACCCTTGCGAGGATACTCCTGCCGAAGATGTTAATGTTGGAACGCACTTTAATTCTAACTTTAAACTAAATACAAGGAGACATTTTAATGTCAGCAGCCACTATAACCGATTTAGGTAAGGTCAATAATGCCAGTACGGCAGATGCCTTATTCTTAAAAACCTTTGCAGGAGAAGTTCTTTCAAGTTTCGAGCAAACAGCAGTAACTATGGACAAACATATGATCCGTACTATTGCTAATGGTAAGTCAGCACAGTTCCCAGTAATGGGTAGAAGCTCTGCAGGTTACCATACACCCGGAGCAGAGATTGTAGGAACAGCTTTAAATCATAATGAGAAAATCATTACAATTAATGACCTTCTGATTTCAAATCATTTTATTGCAAATATTCAAGAAGCAAAAAATCACTATGATGTACGTTCTGTTTACTCTTCTGAAATGGGTAGAGCACTCGCTTTCCAAATGGATAAGCACGTCCTTCAAACTATGTTACAAGCAGCAGCAGCTACAGCTAACGTAGGTGACACATCTTATGCAGCAGGAACTATTATTACTGATGCTGATGCCAATACTAATGCTACTTCTTTAATAGCATCCATTTTTACTGCAGCAGAAAATCTTGATGATGCCTATGTACCTGCCGAAGGTAGATATTGTTATCTAAAACCTGCTCAGTATTACCTATTAGCTAATGCTAGTAATGCTGTAAACGTAGACTTTAGTGGTAGAGGTTCTATCGCAGATGGAACAATACCTTCAATAGCAGGTATTAACCTAATCAAGACCCCTCATCTACCTACAACTAACGTAAGTGGTACAGGTACTGATGCAGGTGGAGCAGGTGGAGCACAAGTTGTGAATGCCCTTAATACAGTTGCAATCATAGCCCATACTTCTGCTGTAGGTACAGTTAAGTTAATGGACTTAGCAGTTGA
>TARA_R110002153_G_scaffold54973_3_pt1 | contig 15895 bp, 8 predicted proteins | sample TARA_R110002153 | Tara Oceans TARA_R110002153 (sample SAMEA4398193) | marine metagenome | biome: Polar Biome; feature: [SRF] surface water layer (ENVO:00010504); material: water (ENVO:00002006), including particulate matter (ENVO:01000060) such as... | depth 5 m
GTTGAAATCAACTTTTTGGTTTGCCGGTATTGTGCCCGTTCCCGCTTGCGTCCTAAAGGCGTCGGTATATCGCAAACCCATATTTAAAGAAAATTTCTCATGCTCCAGTCCAAGATTCAAATTAAACTGATTTTTGGCGATGTAAGGAATTTCATCCCCTTCTGTAACCTCTCCGAATATATCGGTATCACTTTCAAAGGAACTTAGGAACTTGGTGTCGGTCAAGGTATAGGATACCGATACAGGAAGTCTTAACTTTTCGGAGCTGTTTTTTAAAATATCATAGTTCAACAATACTTCTACCCCGCTTACACGTACCTCGCCCGCATTGAATTGGTCAAGGCCGCCCGTACCACCAGTGGCGGCAAGGTCGCTGCCCAGTAGGTTTTGATAATCATTATAGTACGCTATTATTTCGCCTTTTAGGCCACTATGGTTGAAACGTGTGCCCAGTTCGTAATTTATACTTTGTTCCGGATTTTGGCCGTCAGTACTCCCCGGAGGAGAAAACCCTTTGTGAATTCCACCAAAAACGGACCAATTATTGGTGAACCTATAATTGGCACCCAATCCCGGCATCCAAACATCCACCCTATTTTCCCTTTCGGAAAGGTCAAGGCCCGACCTCTTGGCATCGTTGCTTCCATAATCGGTTCTACCCAACGTTATATTCTCATAGCGTAGGCCTGGAGTAACCGTAAGCCCGTTAATACTTAATTTATATAAAAAATGCGCAGCCACGGCTTTCGCATAACTTATACGATTGGCATCTTCACCCTTTACGCCTACTGTAGTCCTTATTAATTCTCTATTTTGAAATGCATACCTGTCCACCCATTGAAATCTGTCCTCGTCATCTTCGTGATAACGTATTCCCGCTTCCAGGGTTTGTAACCAATCCGAACCCCATCGTAATTTGGCTATGGATTGAACACCATTTGAGGTGTATTTTCTGTTGTTTGCCTTTATACCCATAACATCGTCTTGGCTGTCTTCGTTTCCTAAAATAGTTTGATATTCCATGGGGTAATCCAGTGGTGATGACAAGATGTTGTTTATGCTCACTCTTTCGCCAAGGTTTACATCGGTTAACTTATACCAATTCCGTTTGAATTTATTCAAGTAACCAGTGGTACTTATATTTAGCGATGGGGATACTTGTATAAAATGGGTAAGTTGGTATTGTTGATGTTCGGCGTTCATTACATCCTCAGACGATGCCCTGTACCTTCTAAAGGGGTTTTCTTCAAAGTCTTCATCGGTCAATCCCAAGTAAGTTTCGTTTGCCTCTTCTTCAGAATATTGGATTTTAAATGTTAGTGACTGATACATTTTTGCATCTAAATTTGAGTTGACACTAAACTTGGCTAAATAATCAGATTTATCAAATCCTGTATTGCCACCACCATCTAAATCCTTAAAACCGTCTGAGCTGTAATTGAAATAATCCGTTACAAATCCAAAGTTTTGATAGCTATCACCAAGGACTAATTGCGTGTTTCTTGAGCCATAATTTCCTGCGGCAATGGAAGCTCGTCCAGAAAATTCGTCAGGAATGCGAGTTGAAATCATGTTGATCGCTCCGCCTGTCGTATTTGGCCCATATTGAATTTGACTGCTTCCTTTTAATATTTCGACAGCTTGCATTCGGCCAATGGTAGGGAAATAATACGCCGCCGGGGCACTATATGGGGCCGGGGCAATTAAGACGCCGTCTTCCATAAGGTTAATCTTCGCACTCCGCTCCGGTGAAGTACCGCGTAAGCTAATATTTGGCCGAAGACCAAACCCATCTTCTTCATATATATTTACCCCGGGTACACTTTTTAGCGTTCTGTTAATATCATTGTAATTAAATTTTAGTAGTTCTTTTTCTGATATGTAGACCGCAGAACCTGTTCTGTTCTTTGCTTCGAACGTACTACCTAGTATAGCGTTACCGTTTACAATGACCTCGTTCAACATTTCAGTCTTAAAGGCCGTAGAATCTTTCCGATCTTGATTGTCTTGGCTCAGCACGTTAGTGTGAAAAGAAATAAAAAAGAGGGATATTAGAAATGGCTTCCACATGTTATATTTATTTAGATTTAATATAAAAAAAGTACAAACGTAGTTTATTTGCACATATCTCACAATACTATTAAGAAAGATTCTAAATAAATTTTTATGAAGCCCTGTGATTCAATCTGGAAGCATCCTTTTCAAAATGATGATATATATCATGTTGTGAGAAAGCGGAATCGATTATTTTTCCATTTTAGAAAATCGGGAAATTTCTATGCCAAAATTTTGTTAAACATATACCATATGTTAAAATTTTTGTAGTTTTGCAATACGAATGAAAAAAAGTTTTTTCAAGATATCATCTTTTGTAATGGCAATCGTAGTGCTGTTATCGACGTTCTCCTTTGCCGTTGATCAGCATTATTGTGGCGATGTTTTGGTGGATTTTTCTTTTTTCGGCAAAGCGGAATCCTGTGGTATGGAAATGCAACAATTCAGTGAATCATATGACGACAGTCTTGATAAAAAAGGTTTTTGCGAGGATCAGACCTTGGCCATTGCGGGCCAAGATGATTTAAAGATTTCATTTGAAAAACTAAGCTCGGAGCAACAACTCTTTGTTGTTTCATTTATATACTCCTATATAAACTTTTATGAAGGATTCGATACGAAAATCGTTCCTTTTAGGGACTATTCCCCCCCTCCACTGATACGGGACGTTCAAGTTCTAGATCAGACTTTCCTTATTTGATTTTTAAACAATAGACTTTATTATCCAATGGATGCTTTTCCATTAGGGTAGCTTTATGTATTCGGTATTTTCTTTATACCAAAGTTTAATTGTTTAATTATCAAAATTTATGTTAAATAAAATTATCCGTTATTTTCTCGAAAATAAGCTAATAACATTTATATTACTCGCCGCATTTATTGTTGGAGGTTATGTAACCGCTCCGTTTAATTGGGAAAGCTCTTTAATAGAGAGAAACCCAGTACCTGTTGACGCCATTCCTGATATTGGTGAAAACCAACAAATCGTTTTCACCGAATGGATGGGGCAATCACCTCAGGATATAGAGGATCAAATAACCTATCCATTAACAACAGCATTACTTGGTATTCCAAACGTGAAAACCATACGTAGTAATTCAATATTTGGACTTTCTAGTATTTACATCATATTTGAAGATGACGTTGATTTTTACTGGAGTAGAACTAGAATTCTAGAAAAACTAAATTCTTTACCACCTGGTACAGTACCTAACGAGGTAACACCAGCACTTGGACCTGACGCCACAGCATTAGGGCAAGTATATTGGTATACTCTTGAAGGTAGAGATGCTAAAACGGGCAAACCAACTGGAGGTTGGGACCCCCAAGAATTGCGAACCATTCAAGATTTTTATGTGCGTTATTATTTAACCGCTGCCAGTGGTGTTGCCGAAGTAGCTTCCATTGGAGGCTTTTTAAAAGAGTACCAGATCGAAATAGATCCTGATGCTATGAAGGCCAACAACGTGGACGTTAAAATGATAATGAACGCTGTTCAAAACAGTAACCTAGATATTGGTGCCAGAACTTTAGAATTTAATAAAGTAGAATATTTAGTTCGCGGTCTAGGGTATATTAAAAATTTATCTGATTTAGAGGAGAGTGTTGTTACCGTTAGGGATAATGTTCCCATACGATTAAAAGATGTAGCCAAAATACAGTTTGGTCCAGCAGGTCGTAGAGGAGGCCTTGACAAAAGTGGTGTGGAAGCTGTAGGTGGAGTAGCTGTTGCACGCTATGGTGCCAACCCGCAAGCTGTAATTAAAAACCTAAAGGCTAAAATAGATGAAGTTGCTCCAGGATTACCGTCTAAAACACTAGAAGATGGCACAGTTTCCAAAGTAACTATTGTACCATTTTATGACCGTTCTGGTTTAATTCAGGAAACCATTGGAACTCTAGAACTAGCGCTCTCTCATGAAATACTGATTAGTATTTTAGTGGTAATCGTATTGGTTCTTAATCTTAGGGCTTCCATATTAATTTCTAGTATATTGCCCGTTGGCGTATTGATGACCTTTATACTAATGAAATATTTTGGCGTAGATGCCAATATTGTTGCCCTTTCGGGTATAGCCATTGCTATTGGTGTAATGATCGATGTGGGGATAGTTTTTACCGAAAATATAGTCAGGCATCTGGAAATGCCCGAAAATGAAGGCGTAAGAGGTAAAAAATTGGTGCAGGTCATTTATATTGCTACGGTGGAGGTTGCAGGAGCTGTAATTACGGCTCTTGCTACCACTGTTGTGAGTTTCTTACCAGTATTTGCAATGCAAGCCGCAGAAGGGAAGTTATTTAGTCCTTTGGCGTGGACCAAAACATTTGCGTTGATTACAGCACTGTTCATTGGTATTATGTTTATTCCAGCCTTGGCAAAGGTTCTGTTTTCCATTAGAATTGATTCAAAGCGAACGAGCCGAATATTTAATGCAATCTTAATAAGTTTTGGATTTGTTTTCCTAATCGCTTACGGAAGCATTATTGCCATAGCCCTAATTGCCACTGGTATAAATAATCTATTGACACAAGTACCGGAAAAAACCTTTTTAAAAGGAAAATTAAAGCTTCCCTATTCCGAAAAAACAGCCAATTATGTCAATATAGCCATCGCAATTGTAATTTTAGTCTACTTCCTGACTATAGAATGGATGCCTTTAGGAGTTGCTAACTCTACATTTGTCAATTTTATTTTTGTGATAATAGTAATAGGTGTTGTTTTGGGGGCATTAATGGCTGTAGTGTATTTTTACAAAAGCATTTTAACCTGGTGTTTAGATAATAAATGGAAATTTTTATTGATCCCCATTCTGGTGGTTTTCTTCGGAATGACCATTTGGTTAGGGTTTGGCAAAGTCCTTGGTTTTATGCCGGAATTCACTAAAAACAATGTGGTTTGGGAAAAACTGGACAAAGCTCTCCCTGGGTTGGGGAAAGAGTTTATGCCAGCCTTAAATGAAGGGTCATTCTTGCTAATGCCCACTACCATGCCACACTCTAGTATTTCTGAAAATATGGAAGTTATTGCAAGTATTGATAAACACGTCATGACCATCCCTGAAATCGGGTCTGCGGTAGGTAAATGGGGACGTGTAAACTCTGCTCTTGATCCTGCACCTACATCCATGTATGAAAACACCATAAATTACATTCCAGAATATATTCTAGATGAAGATGGACACAGAAAGCGTTTTAAAGTTAATAAAAACAACGCTTTTGTTTTAAAAGATGGTACGACCTATACATATGGTACTGACGAGTTTCGTAAAATAACGGAAGAAGAACTTATTCCAGATGATGACGGTGAAAACTTTAGGCAATGGCGAGAGCATATCCAAAAACCAGATGATATTTGGAATGAAATTGTTAAGCACGCCAAATTCCCTGGGTTAACATCAGCTCCAAAACTGCAACCTATCCAAACACGATTAATTATGTTGGCAACAGGTATGCGAGCACCAATGGGGATTAAAGTGTTTGGGCCAACCTTGGAAGTTATTGAAAAAGTTGGATTTGAACTGGAAAACATTCTAAAAGAGGTACCAAGCGTTAATCCACCAACAGTGTTTGCAGATAGAGTTGTTGGTAAACCTTATTTAGAAATGAAGTTAAACCGTCAGGCCATGTCTAGATATGGACTATCCGTAAAAGATATGCAAATGCAACTCTCGGTAGCCATAGGTGGAAAACAACTAACTACAACAGTAGAAGGTAGAGAGCGCTTTCCAGTACGTGTACGTTATGCCAGGGAGTTTAGGGACAATCCAGATGATATTAAAAAGATATTGATCCCCACACCCGCAGGAGTTCAAGTAGAATTGGGTGAATTAGCTGATGTTACTTATGTTAGAGGACCACAAGTCATAAAAAGTGAAGATACCTTTTTAACAGGCTATGTTATATTTGATATGAAAGAAGGCTATGCTGAAACCAATGTGGTTGAAGATGCACAAGCCCTTATCAAACAGAAAATGGATAGTGGCGAATTTACATTACCAGCAGGTGTAACCTATCGTTTTACGGGAAATTACGAAAACCAGATAAGAGCATCAAAACGTTTAATGATCGTGGTGCCAATTTCTCTGATTGTAATTCTGTTAATTCTATATTTTCAGTTTAAATCAATGATTCCTTCACTGATGGTTTTCTCTGGTATCTTTGTAGCTTTCGCTGGTGGTTTTATCATGATTTGGTTATATGGACAGGAATGGTTCTTGAATTTTGATGTATTTGGGGTATATATGCGTGATTTGTTTCAGATGCACACCATAAACCTGAGCGTCGCCGTTTGGGTAGGTTTTATTGCCTTGTTCGGGATTGCAACTGATGATGGGGTAATTATGGGAACTTATCTAACCCAAGTATTTGATAAGAGACATCCAGAAACCGTTAAAGAAATTCGGGCTTCGGTAATTGAAGCAGGTTCAAAAAGGGTTCGTCCCGCAATGATGACCGCAGCAACTGCTATCATTGCTTTAATCCCTGTACTTACATCTAGTGGTAAAGGTTCCGATGTGGTTATCCCCATGGCAATCCCTTCATTTGGTGGTATGCTGTTACAGGTCATGACCATGTTTGTAGTACCTGTACTTTACAGTATGTGGAAAGAGAAAGGGTTAAAAAAACAATTAAAATCAAGTAATGCTTAAATTTATAATGATGACAGCGAATACTAAAACATACCTTTTCTTGAGCCTAGTTGTACTGTTTACAACAAGTATTTTCAGTCAAGAAAATTTAAATAACTATTTAGAAATAGCAGCCAATAATAACCCTGCTTTAAAGGCAAAGTTTAATGATTATATGGCTGCTATGGAAAAAGTACCTCAAGTTGGTACTTTACCAGATCCTACTTTTGCTTTTGGATATTTTATCCAGCCAGTAGAAACAAGGGTTGGACCGCAAAGAGCAACTTTTAATTTAGCACAAAGCTTTCCTTGGTTTGGCCTCTTGAGTGCACAGGAAGATGTTGCCACCGAATTGGCAAAAGCTAAATATGAAGACTTTGAAAACACAAAATCCAATATTTTCTTTGAAGTAAAAACAGCTTATTATAATTATTATTTTATTGAAAAGGCTATTGAAATAACAAAAGAGAATATCGAGATACTCGAGGTTTTTAAACGCCTATCATTAGTTAAAATTGAAGCTGGAACAGCCTCTATTGTTGATGAGTTGCGTGTGGAATTGGAGTTGAACGATCTGGAAAATCAATTAGCACTGTTTCTGGACACCAAGGATGCCTTACAGGTAAAATTCAATAACCTATTGGATATAGATGATAGTTCTGAAATTATCGTTCCGGAAGTCTTGTGGCAGGAAGAAATTCCTTTAGATCAATTAAGTATGCTCGATGAAATTTATGCGTCAAACCATCAAATAAAAAGCATAGAACATAAATTGAATGCCTTTTTAAATCAGGAAATTGTAGCTAAAAAAGAAGGATTGCCAAAGTTTACTGTTGGTGTAAATTATACCATAGTTGGTGACAATCCTATGTCAACGGCATCAGATAATGGTAAAGACGTGTTTTTGTTTCCATCGGTAGGTGTTAAAATTCCTTTATATCGTAAAAAATATAAAGCCTTGATTAAGGAAGCACAGTTTAGGCAAGAAGCCGAAATTTCCAGAAAAGAGGACAAAAAGAACACCTTGAGTTCGTTGTATGAAAACACGTATAAGGATTTTAACGATGGCGACCGTCGTATTGCATTAAACCTAACACAGTCGGAAATTGCCAAAAAAGTATTGGACATATTAATTATATCGTACTCTACAAACGCCAAAGATTTTGAAGAGGTATTACGAATAGAACGGCAATTACTTAAATACGAATTAGAACATCAAAAAGCATTAACCGATAAAAATGCCGCAGCAGCATTTATGGATTACTTAATAGGACAATAAAATGAATATCATGGAAAAATATAAAAATTATATCATAGCAGCCGGTATTTTAATACTCGGAATTATTTTAGGAAATGTGTTTTCTGGTGGAGACTCAGAAACTACACATGCGGAAGGGGAACACAATTATGTTCAAGACCCTGTAACACAATTATGGACTTGCTCTATGCATCCACAAATAAAGATGGAAGAACCTGGGAATTGCCCAATTTGTGGTATGGAACTTATTCCAATGGAATCATCTGATGATTCTTCAGAAAACATTGCAGCCAATGAAATTGTAATGAATGAAGAAGCCTATCAATTAGCAAATATACAGACTACAATAGTTGAAAAGGCAAGTGCCGACAAAGAGATACGATTGTTAGGTCGTGTAAAACCGGATGAACGTAGATTGTATTCTCAAGTGTCTCATATTCCGGGTCGTATAGAACGATTGTACGTTAATTTTACAGGTGAAAAAGTATATACTGGTCAAAAAATAGTACGTATTTATTCCCCAGAACTGATTTCTGCGCAAAAAGAATTGTTTGAAGCGATTAAGTCTAAAGATATTTATCCGCAACTTTATACTGCATCACGGAATAAATTAAAATTATGGAAACTGTCCGATAAACAAATCGATGCCATCGAAGCAACTGGGAATGTGCAGGAACAAATCGATATTCTATCCGATCATACAGGCTATGTCATGAATAGAAATGTTGAGCTTGGAGACTATATCAAGGCTGGAGGTAACTTATTTGATATTGCCAATCTAAGCTCTGTTTGGGTGATGTTTGAAGCCTATGAAGCCGATATTCCATGGATACACATTAACGATAAGGTAAGTTTCAACATACAAGCCATCCCAGGTAAAACCTTTGAGGGTAAAATCACCTATGTCGATCCTTTTGTGTCCTCCAGCACACGAGTGGCCAAAGTACGTGTTGAGGTAAATAACCCGGGCAACAAACTCTTGCCCGAAATGTATGCAAGTGGCATTATCAAGGCAAAAATGAAAGGCATGGAGAATACCATTGTCATACCAAAATCGGCCGTACTTTGGACCGGAAAGCGCGCTGTGGTCTATGTAAAAGTGCCACACGAAAAAACCATTTCGTTTGTATACAGGGAAATAGAACTGGGCCAGGATATGGGGCAGTTTTACATAGTTCAGGACGGTTTGGAAGAAGGCGAGGTCGTGGCCACAAATGGCGTGTTCAGGATTGATGCCTCGGCACAATTATTAGGCCAAAAAAGCATGATGAACCCAGAAGGCGGAAAAATTAGTTTAGGAGGTCATGCCGGAATGGATATGGGAGGTGATACAAAAGCAGATGGCGTAGATCATTCTAAAATGGATATGAGTGATGCAAAAAAGGATAATGCTACAGACCACACCAATATGGAAAATGATGCTGACCACACAGATATGAACCAGCGTATCACTACAACGCCCACCTTTAAAAACCAATTGGAACAAGTGTTTAATGCATATATTAAATTAAAAGATGGATTTGTAGGTGATGACAGTAGTGCTGCTAGTGCTGCTGCAAAAGAGCTGTCTAACGCCATGAAAAAGGTGGACATGAAGCAATTGACCGACCACGAAGCACATAACCATTGGATGACCATTTCTAAAGAAATTACAGGATCGGCAAGTTCCATTTCAGAAATTTCGGATATAGAAGAACAACGTAGCCACTTCAAACATTTATCGGCTCATTTATCAAAAGGTGTAAAATTATTTGGTGTTAACCAAAAGGTCTATGAACAATTTTGCCCGATGGCAGACAACAACAAGGGAGCTTATTGGTTAAGCCTTCAGGAAAAAATAAAGAACCCATATTATGGTGGCAAAATGTTAACCTGTGGAGACAATAAAACAGTCATTGTAAAATAATAAAATCTTAAAAATCGGATGAAAAATTTAAAATTTAAATCAATAGTCGTGATCGCTTTTATAGCAAGCGTATCAAATGTTACTTATGCACAGCATAATCCCGGTAATATGAACATGAAACAGGACGATCGTGCAATGATGGATCATAACAACAATATGGTAAAGTTAAACGATAACAACCTTACCAAAGCCTATATGCATTATACCATGATCAATAGGGCATTAGTTGAAGCCAACTCCGAAAAAGCACAAAAGGCCTCTAAAATGCTGGTCGGTATGTTGAAAAAATACGGCAATGCCGAACAGGCAAAAATAATTGCTTCAGAAATGGCTTCCAAGTCCAATATCATGGAACAACGTATCGTGTTTGCTGAACTTACAACAGCTTTAGAGCCTTTATTAAAAGATAATATTGATGAAGGCGAGATATATAAAACATTTTGCCCAATGGCGGATGATGGAGAAGGCTCTTATTGGTTTTCCAATTCCAGTAATATTGTAAACCCATACATGGGAAAAGCTATGGCAAGCTGTGGCAGTGTTAAAGAAACATTTAAGTCTATGTAATTAATAGCAGAAGTTGGTTTATTAGTGTTATAAATGCATTTTTAAGCCAGCTTATTAATCAAAAAAATAGTTAAAGTGATGAAAGAAATAAAAGCATTTATTCGACCAGAAAAGTTAAACGAAGTAGCTAAAAGTTTAAAGAAGGACCAATTCTGTTGTTTTACAGTATTTGAAGGTGAAGGTGTCGGTGATTATTCCGATGAAGGTAAACAATTCCCAAGTTTGAAATTCCCGTTCTTACATAATAAGATCGTTAAAATAGAGATTGTTTGCAATAAGGAAGATGTCGATAAACTTATAGATACCATTAGAGCTCACGCTAGGACCGGTGAGAGAGGAGATGGCTTGATCTATGTGAGCAGCGTTGAAAGTCAGGTCCGTGTTAGGGATGGAGAAAGAAAAGGATAATGACCGAAACAGATATTATTTACAAATATTTATGATGGTATTAAATCACAACGTGTTGCAAATTAGACACATTTAAGAGAAAATAATATACATCATCGGTTTAAGAAAGAGGGATATTTGCGTTACTGTTTAAATATTAAAAAATTATCGCAAACAACACTAATTACAAACCATATGTATAAGCACCATGAAATGAGCCGTAACAATTTTTGACACCAACAGAAATCGAAGATTCACGAACACCAAAATTGAAAATATAAAATACGTGAGTAAATGTTCAATGGCGCCCCGAGGCTTCGGGGACATCTGACTGATAAAAACAACTAAATATTAACAGATGAAGCATACCTATAAAGTAACCGGAATGACATGTAGTGGTTGTAAAACCAATGTAGAAACTTCTTTAAGTAATTTAAAAGAGGTGACCAAAGTCCATGCAAATTTGGACACCAACGAGGTTGTAGTTGAAATGTCCTCCCACGTGCCCCTCAACGCATTGCAGGAAAGGCTAATAAAATCCGGATTGCACTATACCATAGAAACGCGCGGACAGGAAAGTAAGCATGCACATCATCAACATCATCCAGAGCAACATAAAAAAGGAAGTGGGGTCTATTATTGCCCCATGCATTGCGAAGGGGATAAAACTTACGATGCACCCGGGAAATGTCCGGTCTGTAAAATGAATTTGGTAGAAAAGGAACTTGAGGGTTCCCATAAAAACGAACATGCTCATGAGCATACTGAAAAACACCATCATAAACACGAAGCTGTAAAAGATGGAAACGGTGTATTTTATTGCCCCATGCACTGCGAAGGCGAAAAAACATACAATGCACCCGGAAGTTGCCCGGTGTGTGGTATGGATTTGGTCGAGCAGCCAAAAATGGCCCAGAAGGTCCAATATACCTGCCCTATGCACCCGGAAGTCATCAAGGATTCTCCCGGTTCCTGCCCTATTTGCGGTATGGATTTAATACCTATGGAACCCTCTGAAAGCGAAGAGAGCAAAACGTATAAAATACTGCTCAAAAAAATGAAGATAGCGACCCTGTTTACGGTTCCGATATTGTTCATTGCCATGGCAGATTTTTTGCCAAATAACTTTTTATTGAAGGTAACATCACAGGAAAACTGGAATTTGGTGCAATTTGTACTGTCGCTTCCGGTTGTTTTCTATGCTTGTTGGATGTTTTTTATACGTTGTTGGAAATCTATTAAAACCTATAACCTCAACATGTTTACGCTTATTGGCATTGGTACTGGGGTGGCCTTTTTATTTAGTGTGTTCGGAATGATCTTCCCGGAATTGTTCCCAGATCAGTTTAAGACCGAAGCAGGCACCGTTTTTGTCTATTTTGAAGCGACTACGGTCATTTTAACTTTGGTATTATTAGGTCAACTATTAGAAGCACGGGCACACAGCCAAACCAGTAGTGCCATTAAGGAACTGTTGAAATTGGCACCAAGTGAAGCTATTTTAGTGACAGCTAATGGCGAAGAGAAAGTAGTTTCGATCCATGATATTAAAAAAGGTGATCTGTTGCGCGTAAAACCGGGAGATAAAATCCCTGTTGATGGAAAAATACATGAAGGCCATGGCGTTATTGATGAATCCATGATTACCGGAGAACCCATTCCCGTGGATAAAAAAGAAGGCGAACCGGTAAGTTCCGGAACGATAAACGGCAACAGATCGTTTATTATGGAGGCCGAGAAAGTAGGCTCGGAAACCTTATTGTCGCAAATTATCCAAATGGTGAACAATGCCAGCAGATCTAAAGCCCCTATTCAGAAACTGGCAGATAAAATTTCCAAATATTTTGTTCAAATCGTTATCGTAGTTGCCGTAATCACCTTTTTAATATGGCGTTATTATGGCCCGGAACCTGCCATGGTTTACGCATTTGTAAATGCCATTGCCGTATTGATCATTGCTTGCCCTTGTGCCGTTGGTTTGGCAACGCCAATGTCCGTAATGGTAGGCGTAGGTAAAGGTGCTTTAAACGGTGTACTCATAAAAAACGCCGAGGCCATTGAGCATTTAAATAAAGTCAATGTATTGATTACCGATAAAACAGGTACCATTACCGAAGGAAAACCATCGGTAGAAAAAGTTATGGACCTATCAAAAACCAACGATGCCAAATTACTTCTCAAATATATTGCATCCGTAAACCAATACAGTGAACATCCACTTGCCGAAGCTGTTGTAAAATATGCCAAAGTCGAAAAGGTGGTGTTGGAAGACGTAAAGGATTTTGAGGCGGTAACCGGAAAAGGGGTTGTTGGAACGGTAAACAAAAACAAAATTGCACTTGGTAATAAAAAATTAATGCATGCGGTTAATGCGCAAATACTTGAAGCCATTGATACTAAAATCATTGACGAACAAAAATTGGGAAAAACAGTATCCTACATTTCTGTTAACCAAGAAGTCGTAGGTTATGTATCCATCACCGATGCCATCAAGGAAACCAGTAAAAAAGCCATTGCAGCACTTCAAAAGCAGGGCATTGAAGTGATCATGATGACCGGCGATAATGAAAACACGGCCAAAGCGGTATCTGCTGAACTTAACTTATCGAGCTTTAAAGCAGACTGTTTACCGGAAGATAAATTGAAGCTCATTGAAGATTTACAAAAACAAGGCAAGATAGTGGCCATGGCCGGCGATGGCATAAATGACGCGCCCGCACTGGCCCAGGCAGATATTGGTATAGCCATGGGAACAGGCACGGATGTGGCCATTGAAAGCTCTGAAGTTACGTTGGTAAAAGGCGATTTAATGGGTATCGTAAAGGCCAAAAACTTAAGTACGGGAGTTATGGGAAACATTAAGCAAAATCTGTTTTTTGCGTTCATATACAATGTGCTGGGCGTTCCATTGGCCGCAGGGGTTTTATATCCGGTATTTGGGCTGTTGCTTTCGCCAATAATAGCTGCGGCGGCTATGGCCTTTAGTTCATTTTCCGTGATTTCCAATTCTTTGCGTTTAAGGAAACTCAAATTGGACACGTAAATTTATCGGGACATCCCGAAAAAATAATTCATTATAAAAAATAAAACGATGAAAACAATAAAAAACAAAACAAAGCAATTATCCATAATTACTGTCTTGGCAATCAGTTTGGCCGCCTGTAATTCAAAAACAGAAAAAAAAGAGGTTAAAGAAGAAGCTGTTGCCACTACCGAAGCAATTGTTGAAGGCACACAACAAAACTACCAAGTAGGCGCACAAGTACCCAATGAACTGGTTTGTATGGTAAACGATGCCTACATGGGCAAGTTGCAGATGCCCGTTCCCGTCAACGGGAAGACCTATTATGGCTGTTGCCAAATGTGTGTTAAGACCTTGAACGAAAATGAACAAGCAAGAACGGGTATCGACCCGTTCAGCAACCAAAAGGTCGATAAGACCGAAGCGTTCATTGTACTAATGCAAGCGGACGGTAAAGTGGCCTACTTTGAGTCGGAAGCCAATTTTTTGAAGTTCAAGAACGGCAATTAAATGACGCATTGAAACAAGTCTTTACAGCAAATGGATAACTATTATTTTGATTACCAGTTTAGGGAAACATGCAAAAAATGATCGTAAAATTGATTTCAAAATAACGTTAAAAGAAAACAAATTATTGAAGTGATGGAAATGTATTGGTGGGCATTGGGTATAGGTATTTTGGTTTTTGTGCTGTCATTGATAGTGGGAAGACATCAGGATTGGTTGGACCATTGACAAGTGGAAAAGGTTTGGAATGTCAAAAGGCCACCGGTACAGGAACTGCAATTGAAATTCCGGACAAATCAAATTGAATCCAAGGATATTATATACAACCGGCGAACATTAATTATTTAAAAAGTTAAAAATAGAATCGGATAGGGTAAGGAATGAGCAAAGGAACTGTTACTTTCTTTCGATTATGAAATTAAAATACACACAGTAAAAATGAAAGCATTAAAATTTATCACACTATTACTATTTACCTCTTCAATGGCACTCGCCCAAGTAGGGACAAATGGTGAGGACAGAAAAGAAGAAGGGCGTCCCGTTAAGGAGTATAACCTTACCTTGGAACAAAAGGAAATGACCCTTGGTGGAGTAACCACCAATGGAATGACCATCAACGGCAGTATTCCAGGGCCAGTCTTGGAATTTACCGAAGGAGACCTTGCCATAATCAACGTAACCAATAAAATGGATGAAGAAACCTCTGTGCATTGGCACGGTTTGATACTTCCCAATTTTTATGATGGTGTTCCTTATTTAACCACACCGCCTATTGAGGTAGGTGAGACATTCCAATACAGAATACCTATAAACCAATCGGGTACGTATTGGTACCATTCCCATACCATGCTACAGGAGCAAAAGGGGGTGTATGGTTCCATAATCATTCAACCCAAAGAAAGAACATTGGACTATGATAAAGACTTGGTCGTTGTTCTCTCTGATTGGACCAATGAAAAACCAATGAATGTGTTGCGCAACCTTAAAAGAGGGAATGAATGGTATCAGGTAAAAAAAGGGACAGCAGTACCGTTGAGCAGGGTCATTAAGGAAGGGGCGTTGGGAGCACAGTTCAAATTTTGGCGCGACCGTATGGAAGGTGCGGATATTGCGGATATCTACTACCCTTCATTTTTAACCAATGGTGAAAAACTAGCAGCGTACCCCGAATTTAAACCCGGTGAAAAAGTAAGGCTTCGTTTTATCAATGCCTCTGCATCTACCTATTACTGGTTGGATTTTGGTGGGGGTAACCCAATGGTGGTTTCAAGTGACGGTATAGATGTGGAACCTGTATCTAAAAGTCGTTTCCTTTTTGGTATTGCTGAAACCTACGATGTAATTGTCACCATTCCAGAAGGTACTTTAGAAATTATTGCCACGGCACAGGATGGCTCTGGGGATACCTCTTTACGGCTAGGACAAGGAACACTTTATCCCGCAGAAAGAATTGACAGGCCGGACAAAGTGGAAATGATGAAGCAAATGGCAAAAATGGATATGAAGATGGGCGCGCCCGCAATGGTAGGAAATCAAAAGAAAAAAACACCAGAGTTTTTGATGCA
>TARA_R110002153_G_scaffold36023_6_pt1 | contig 15871 bp, 32 predicted proteins | sample TARA_R110002153 | Tara Oceans TARA_R110002153 (sample SAMEA4398193) | marine metagenome | biome: Polar Biome; feature: [SRF] surface water layer (ENVO:00010504); material: water (ENVO:00002006), including particulate matter (ENVO:01000060) such as... | depth 5 m
AAAACCAAACAAACGAAGGAAATAATGTGAATCTCTATTTAATCAAACAAAACTTTAATAATGATTATGATACGCATGATAGTGCAGTAGTAATCGCTAGTTCAGAAGAAGAAGCTAAAACTATTCATCCAGAAAGTTTTCGATGGGAAAATGGTGAATGGTCAGCGGGTTTCGCCGCTTATGGTTCTGATGTGTCTAGTTGGTGTGTGCCAGAACACGTAACCGCTTCACTTATCGGTACAGCAGCAACAGGGAAAATCGGCGATATTATAATTTCATCATTTAACGCAGGGTAGGAAGGAAAAATGGAAACTAAAGAATATGACAAGATTCGAGCAAAGTTGAACGAGAATCTTGAAAAGTCGCTTGAGAGTATCAAGCAAGCAGAAGCTGCAATAAAAGCTAAGACACAAGCTGAGCAATATTTATTGCGAATTTCAACAGACTTTAGGGATAGTAACATGGCAAAAATCTTTGAGCTAAACAAAACGATGATGAATGATAAGACAGTTCACCCGATTGTCCGTGTTTCTTTATGGGTTGATGCAAGTGACCACACAAAATCAGACTGGATCCTGAACCCGGGTCCTACTCGTGACATTATGCTTAACAATTGTGAGAATATTGAAAGACATCAAACATTTAATGTAATCGACCACTTTACTAACGATTTTCTTTGGGATATTTGCTACGAAGAGTCAAAGAAAACCAGTAATAAAAATATAATTGTTTTGAAGCACTTAGATCACGCGGTTGCTACATTTGATAGTTTGCCTGAAGAGAGTCGAGAAAAGATAACGTTAGTTATTAATGATTTGATCGAGCAAAATATATCTGAATTCACTAATGATTGGTAACACGTTTATACTAAATTAAAACAAAAGCAAAAACATTTGGAGATAAAATGAAAAAAGAAGATTTAATGTATGATCACATGATGACAGCACCCGAAACACAACTATCAAATTCAGTTAAAGATGTTATGAAGAAATGGGGAGATGAAGTTTCTGCCCTGGAGATTCTATACGTCTTGGATCTTATGATATTTGGCTCACTAGCAAGCAGCTTTATTGTTACAACTTTCCAAATATTCTTTAACAAAGCAGTTGAAGAAGAAGGCTCAACAGTAGAAGCAGTTATTGAGAAAAGAGACTGGAACAACTACCCGCGATCGAAGAATGGCGAGTAATAAGACACGAATAATAAAACTTTTAAGCAACGATCACAATAACTATCGAATAAACATTAATAAGATGGGTGGTATTAAACCCGGTGTTAGTCGTGTTAATTCCACCATTTCATACGAAAAAGCTATTGAGCTTTTCGAAAAGCATAAAAATGAAAACATTAATGCCGGCATTCACGGTGTTATGGGTGGTTACCGGATAGTTGCAAGTATTGACATACTTGACAATGCTGGGAACGTTATACACAGAGAGTGGTGTGAATCAATCGAGGATTTATCATTTTTGCAATAAATAAATCATATAATTATAATAATTTATAAACAAGGTTAGGAGAAAACATGTGGGAATTAAATGATAAAATTGAAGAGATGGTGATTGAGTGCCTTGAAGAGCACAATGTTGAAGAAGTAAATGCTTCAAAAGTTGGTCTTGACAGAAGAGCAGGCACAGTATTTGTATGCAGTGAGTTTATCGCATGCCAATCCAGTAGGTCGCTTGATTATTACGGCGGCTTTGAATACGTCGACGAAGAAGACACAATTGAAGTTGGTTCGTATAAGTTTTATGCCAATCAAAATGACAACCGTGTCACTAGTGCAATAGAATATTGGGAAGATGACAAAAACAACGCGGAGGGCGAAGATGAGTCTTAAGATTGCAATGATAAGTAAAGATAATCTAAGCAGTGAATTGGTGCCTGAAAAATTTAATTGGTGTGATCACCATGTGATCGATTTACAGGATGACAAAGAATATCAGACTTTTGTTATTCGGATGGGTGACAAATCTTTAACGATATGTGCAATGCCAGGAGCAAATTGTTTCGACATCACAGCACAATCAAAGATTGAAGGTCTGGTGCCTGAAGTAATACACTTCACAAAAGGACACGTAGCGAGTCGAGCTGATATTCCTTTTGACAATGAGAAAACGTTAGAACCACAAAATATAGTTTGTGTTAGTTATAGGCAAAAAGATTTCGAGTAGCCCTTTCAAGACCTATCATTTTAGCAAACAAACATAGGGAGTAAAAATGAAAAAATTCAAAGTAATGGTGAAATGCAGTAGATCTGAAATTATCACTTACTACAAAACCGTTGAAGCTGAAGATACTGCAGAAGCACAAGATGCTGCACAAGATGCAGTAGAAAATGGTGATTACGATTCAGTTGGGCATTACCGCATGCCCAACCACTGCTATCATACAAATGAAAACTGGGTATCTGAGGTGAAAGATTAGCATGATGACAAAGAAGCAAGCACTCAAGAAACTAAAATCAGAACGCTTATTGTATACATCTATGTTAGAACCACTAGATGTATCATTCGAACAGTTCTTGCGAATAGCACAGTTTACAGAAGATAGAACACAAAATGCATACGACAACCTCATAAATAGAGAAGAATCAAAGCTAAAACAATTAACAATACAAAAATTAAGAGGACAATATGATAAAAGAAAGAAGTGATGGATACAAGCAAGTGTGCGTATGGCCTGCGACAATCGTACCTGACAATGAAGTCGAAGAATTTGAAACTTGGTTCATGAATGAGTTTAACACAAGAGTTCAATTCCTAGAAACAATACTCACAGCGTCAGACATTAAAGACGGTTCTCCTGTTCCAGACTCAGGTGGCAGATCTGATGCTTTTTTTGCAGTGTATGACGAAGATTTAATGAAATTTGCAGTACCTCGACTGTCATTAAATATCAAATGGATTGAGGACGTATTAGAAAATGAAGATCATGACAACAATGGTGAATGGTCAATTTATCCTGATCATGTCAGCGATTATAAGTCATGGTGACACCGCGTTCCACAATAATGCATCCTTTGATTTATTAAAATAAAATATATATAACATAGGGGAAGTCATGATGATTAAAGGAAAGGTTAAACGTAAAGCTAGTAAGACCAGGCGTCATGCGATATATTGTATAACAAACAAGAAAACAGGTGAAGAATATATTGGCCTAACATTTGTCAGACCCGTGACTTCGAAAAAAGACACTAGAACAAAGATGCCGATGAAATCTGTAATGCATAGATTTCAAGCACATCGTCGCAATGCATTGAATGGTTCTAGCGTAAAGTTCCATGAGGCACTTAGAAATTATGGCGAGTTCTTTTTTCGAATAACAATACTTGAAATCGTTCGTGGTAAAGAAAAAGCACACATAAGAGAAACACAGTTAATTCACGAAAAACAGCCTACATATAACATGACCGGGATCAAACAATAATGATTTACTGGCACTACGTTTTGTTATAAAATGGATTGAGGGATTATGAAACAAGCAATTACGGGGTCGGATGGCTCGAATGTCATAGATTTGTATAAGTATATGAAGAAAAAGAAAAATGATGATGATGTCAACGACGATCCGACACTTTGGGAACTAACAGACGCGTTAGTCCAGATCACAATTTTTTTAGATGGTCTGGGTCATTTCAAGTATTCAGATAGGATTGCTGAAATTGTGGGTGATATATTTGAGGACCCAATTTTATCAGATGATGAGTAAAACATTAATGCAATATTTAAATTATGATGATATAATATTATTAATCTTAAAAAGGAATATAAAATGAAAACAAATAATAATAATGGAAATAAAACGTCTGTACCAATGCTTGTTTTGGAGATCCTAGAACAAAGAAAAAGTATAATTATTGACGTTCCCGAAATACATTCTACTAGCCTGGAGGGAATACATGATTATCTTGTTTTTAATCCTGAAGGCCCGAAATTATCGGATAACTTCAAAGAAGAATGGGAAGAAGTCTGCATAGAAGTTGATGAGCTACAGGAAAAGGGCGAACTCTATTTTGATGCTTCGAATGGTATTATCACACTTTTAAATTGAGACTGAAATGGCTGCAATTTTAAACCCTTACTTCGAAAAGAATACGCACGCATTAGAATCTGCGTTTAAACGTGAACTTGCTATCTTGTTTAAAGAATGGCAGCATGCACTTGTTATGACATACTCACAAAGAGCGGGCATTCTTCTTGTGATGAAGACGAATTCTGATTTGCCCACTGCATATGCTACGTGTTATTCAAGTGATGCGTTTGATGAGACAACTAGTTTATCTTTGAAAGTTCGTGCTTCTTTTCTTAAGACAAAGTTTAAAGATACAAAAATGACTGACGTCTTTATTCAATTTGTTGAATATCTTTATTGTTTGAAAGAAATTGACTTGCTACAAGAAGAAGTTGCGTATCAAATTCGGAAAGAAAATCCCGAGATACCCACAGACTGGCGAATTAATGTCAGTTGTCACATTATATATTGAGTGATAATTATCAAAAATAGGTAACAGAAAATACAGAACAACGAATCCATAAAATGGATTTAAAATCAAGGAGATTATATGCATTGTATATATTTTGTCATGTACTTTGAAGACAACAAGTCAGAAAGCTTGATCGGCGCGGCATATTCAATTGAACAAGCTTTAGAACGAGGCGTAAATTATGTTGATGATAAAGAGTTTGATCCGGATATTACTGCTATCATTCGTGGTGGTGAAGAAGATGATTACTGCGCAAAGTTCCAGTGCCCCAATGCAGGCGCTATTCAGATATATCAATATGATATAGACGTATCATTGCTAGAACCGGTCATTTGTGGCAGAGTTGGGGGTAATTATGCAGTTTAAAAACAAAAAACTCAAAAACTTGAAATTGAATGGAGTTGAGTATATGTGCATTTTGATGCAATCATCTCCAGGCCGGTCGCAGTCCTTTTACTTGAGAAAAAGATATAAATATTTATACGGAGTTGCTGATCCCCATAAAGGGCGCACTGCTAGAACTTCATACTTTTATTTAGGCAATCCGCGAAGTAATTATATGGGCGTCATTTGGATTGACATGTCTGCTTATAACTCAAAATCTGCAGAAATGGTATTAACTCCTGCGGGCTTAAAGCGAGCGAATGAAGCTAGATGTAAAATAGGATTGGAACCAATATAAAATGCAATATTAAAATAAAAGTAATATAATAAATTAAACCTTTTAAATGAATAATATTATGGAGTTTAATTATGAAAAAATCTGACGTATTGGCGTATTGTAAAGAGTATCATAACGATATAATTGAATTAGCTGCAAGAGGTGGCACATATATGACACCCGAATCATTAGTAGATTTTATTGTTGATGTAAATCATATCATCGACCTGGGAATATGGTATTCGGATGCATGTGAAATCGTGTTAGAACTGAAAGGATACGGAAAAGAAGAAGAATTCGGGTTCGATGTCACAGACACAGACTCACTATGGTGGGATCAATTCTGTTGTTACTGCATTGCTGATAGGGCACCGATAACAAATCAGTCAATATTGTTTAATGACGACATTAAGCTGGCAGCAGACTGATGGCGAAATTCGAACTAGTTGCTGATATCAGCAAAGCTGCGTATGCCTTGTTAAAAAAGGATACAAGATTTAATGTAACATTCTTAGACATGGAACCTGGTGACTCAGCAGACATGCACTTAATTTCCATTCAGGGAAAGAAGCAAGACATCTATCACATGGTTAGAACCCTAGCAAGTCCTAGGAAATTACTCTTGCGAGAGTTAGCTGAGTTAATTCATAAAAAAATAGAAAATGACGACGTCAATTGGAGTACGGCTCAAGACGTAAAATTTATATATGAACTACAAGGAGACACATGATTGAGCTCAATGAAGACACAAAACAACGATTAGAAAAGGAACAAAAGAATGGATAACAATAAAACTGTGGTAAACAGAAATTACCGAATGAATTGGGGTGCTATAGCAAAGTTGTTGTCAATAGAACTTGAAACAGAAATGCTAGAAACGTTCCCAGTAATGCGGCATGCAATTAGACTATGCAATACATACGCATATGTAGAACTAGAAAAATTGATTGATCTATTCTCAAAAATAGACATTAAAATTATTTCAACTAATCTGCCATATTATGATGAAGATGAGATTCCTAAGTCAGCTAAACGATTAATCTTTACAACTGGTAGTAAAGACATGTTAATATTAGTTCATGGGTTTAATCAGGAAAATTATTCATTGAAGGTTAACATATTCACACAAACGTATGAAGAATTAAACCGCGTAGAAACACTGATTAATGAAAAAATTCTGTCAAAATTCGCCCCTGTTGATGAGTGTGCATCAATCGAATTAAGTTGGTTCTCAAAGACATCGCAGGGTGTTGTTGGTACAGAGTTGACTGAACTGTTGAATGATAAGTTTTACCCAGAAGCATATGAGAATGAAAACATATCTGACGACATCAAAGCATTCCTTAATAGTGATGAATCGATTCTAGTGCTTACAGGCAAGGCAGGAACAGGTAAGTCAAGATTAACTAGACGTATTCTTCATGAAGGCACGAAAATGAAGTTATTCAGTCATATGGCATATACAATGGATCACAATGTGTTAAACGATGAATCGTTTTTCATCAAGTTTATTGAGAGTCGTATGGAAGTGATGGTTCTTGAGGACTTGGATGAATTGCTTATTGCTCGTATCGATGGGAACAACGCAATGACGAAGTTGTTAAACTTATCAGATGGTATTCTTTCACCTTTTCGAAAGAAAAAGATCATTATTACAACAAACATTCAGAAAATGGATAAGATCGATTCTGCGTTGTTAAGAGTTGGTAGATGTTTTGGTGTTTGGAAGTTCAAAGATCTAACTCCTGGTAGAGCAACACAGTTATTACACAAATTGGCTGATTCAGACGAAGAGATCAGTAAAAAGATGACAACTGCTGAAGTATTCTCATATGCCAAAGGCTTCGATTTATTCGAGCCAGTTAAGCGTTCTGGGTTTAGCGGTGGTGATCATGACAGAACAAGACGCTCTAGAATTCGCAAAAGCTCGATTCAAGACATTATTGATTCGAGTAATGGTTTTCGGTATACCGGTCTATGATAGATTTATGCAATAATGCAACTATATTAAAAGTATTATATAATATAATCACAAGGAGAAAATAAATTTCCTTAATTTAAATGTTAATCTTAAGAAGGAGCCAAACAATGGTTACAAATGAAACAACTGTGTCCCAATTAGTTGAGTTGGGAGTATTCACTCAAACACAAATCGACACTGCAGTCAAACGTTTAGACCGAAGCAAGAACAAAGCTTTGATCGATGAACAACGTAATGAAATCAAATCCCAAGTTTTGGGTATCATGACGGAAGTCCCTGAATTTGAATATAAAAATGGTGATATTCTCCCATTTTTCGGATTCGATGGCCCACAAAAAGATTCTTTCATGGAAGAACTTCGTGTTGATAAGCACAAAGAAATCTCTCGAGCATTGACCGAACTTGCTGCAGAAGGAAAAATCACACGATTCACAGGCAGTAATTCAACACAAACTACCTACATGATCGTTGCTGACGAGCCTGAAATCAATCAGGAACTCCTAGAAGATGATGGCGAATCAGAGCTACAAGCATGGCTCCTTGAAGAAGAAGAAACAACTACATACATTCAAGTGACAGAAAACACAACACCACTTGAAGAAGAAGGTGAAGACCCTCTAGAAAATGAAGCAGAAGAGCTATTCAACGCTCTAAGAAGACATTCTTGAGGATGAGATATGTGGGTCTTTCACTAGACCCACATATGTTTTCATAGGCCGCAACAATGGAACTAACAATCAACAACGTTGAATGTTAATCACATTAATGCAATTATAAATTTATTTTAATATAATATATTGAAACCTAAATATGGAGTTAATAATTATGGGAACAATTATTTTAGATTTTAAAGCAGATGTTATAGACACTGCCTTTGTTCGGCAAATCCTCTTTGTGTGTGGATATGGCGCAACAAGAGACGGTGATTATCTCAAGGTTTTTGAGAAGAGGGAATCATACTCTTTGTTCTGCAAGTTAGGCAACAAAGAAGTATTTGACACGTTATACTGCGACGAAGGACTAGGCCGAGATTGTCTAGACAACACGGGTCTTGTTGATAACAACAAACAATGGCAAGAGTTTTGTGATATGAACAATGTCATTGCACTGATTTTACACAAACTATCACCAGAATGGCAACCAAAAGATACGCGAGCAAGCGGTCGAGGATTTCGATGGCAGCACTTCAACAGTGAATATCGAGAAGCATTGTCAGTATTCCTCCCAAATTCAGAATTAGCAAATGTAATTGAACTGAAGAACGTAACTAACTAACAAAAAAGGTAACAACCATGTCAGATATTATATTAAGATCACAAGTCCACAAGGCACGTTTTGATCATGTGTGCAAAATATGTGAAAGACCAATCCAAAAAGGCTCTAAGTATGAGAATACTGTGGGTGTTGAATCAGAAGTATTCTTCTCTGTACGGAATCACATCCAGTGTGTTAAAGATAGAAGTGAATATCTTAACGATCAAAAAAGAAAAGAAGGCTGTGGCGAATGGGCACAAGACGAATTTTAAGGAGAAATAATGGAAACATTTAGAGTTTACGTAACGTTTGAATCAGGTGTACAACACCTAGACACAGACTGGACAGATGATATGGACAATGTAAAGGGCGCAATTGCTCGCTTAACACTGGGACCCAGTCGAACATTTAACAAGGCAGTAATTGTTGTCGATTCACTCGATTGCACAGTATTTAAATGGGTCGAGGGAGAAGTTCTCTGGCCAAAACAAGAGGCAGTAGCTAATGACTAAACGAAGATTCGATAAAATCATGGAAAAAGTTAAAACGATTGAAGACGACTTCAGTGCTGACGGTGTTGAACTAACTGATGAGATGGCATTCAATATGGCAGAATCAATTCTCGAAGACAAAGCAAACAAGGGATTGAAGGAGTATATTCAGACAAAAATTGGTGCATCCGATTATGTTGGATGGCTTACAAGCGAAATTTAGAATAACATATGAACGAAACAATAAAGTAAAACAAAACAAGGATAATAATATGAATATTACAGCTGACGTAACAGAGATTACATATCGAAAGAAATCAGGCTCAAAGATCACAAAACAGTTTGGCTCAAATGCAAAAGGTCAAAGCGAAATGAAAAAGAATCTAAAGTTTTTGTCAGACAATGACATCAAATATACGATGGGCAAGAAAACAATCACAGTTAAGAAGTGCTCTCCAATGGTATAATCATAATGATGCAATAAAATAAAAAATTGATTATAATAATTTATAACCAAATATAAAGAAAGGAACTTGATGATTGATTTGAAAAATAGAAAAAATAGATCAGCATTTACGCTGACTGAAATCCTTGTGTATGTTGTTGTTTTCTTTATCGCGATAATAATGATTATGTCTTATACATGTAGTGATAAACAGCATAAACATTCAGCAATTGAAAATATTGACAAGGGATTAACAATTTACGTTGCTAAGGCACTTCGAGTAGAATATGACAATTAAGCAAAAGCAAACATTCAACCCGGGAGATGTTGTAAGTATCATCACCGGGTCATTTAAAGATCAGCTTGCTATAGTTGTAATGAAAGATATCGCAATAGAGTTAGACTTAACAAAAATACATGTAAAGTTGTGTAAGGACGACACTTTGCTGATCATGCAACCTCACATTTTGCGGAAGGTCGTATATCCTGAGTGCAAATTTAAAGTGGGCGATAGAGTTACATCAAACTGCAGTCCATTTGAAAATGGGACAGTAACATCAATCGATTATAAGAAAATCATCATGGGCACGACACCTGATGATGACTTTCTTTATTCATACACAGTATATGTCTTGATTGACAACGAGAATGAAGCTTCACAGTATATACAAGATGAACTCTATCCGTTGGATTTAATAACAGGGACAGCTGCAGTTGATGTATTAAAAAGTGAGATGACGTCAGTGCGAAGATTAAGTTATGAAACAGAACGCGCACAATCAAGTGCGCCCCATCAGGAGAATTTTATGAAAAGTTATAATCCAGTGTCGGGAGACCCATATGTTAAATGTAGGTTTTATCTAAAAACAAAGCCATGTCCTTTTGACAAATTAATAGCTTTAGAATTTGTTGAGAATTGCAATGGTGTCAAAAACAATGACGTATGGCGGATAATTAATCTAAATTCGGGTCATGTATATGAAGAAGATGCAATTGTTCAAAGCGTTTTGTTTTCGTTTGAAGGTTGCGAAATGTTAGTTGACGATACACATACATATATTGCGAGAACAAACTTTGTGTATTGCAACTTCATGTCAATGCCAATTGACGCACAACTCATGTTTATTAAAGAATCAGCAATAGACCTACTTCATGATATGAACTTAGACAAACGTAATGGACGAAAATCACACATCAGCAATCCAGTTTTAGCAGCTACTGAATCATGGAATGATCGTTATTGTGATGTTGAATGTTTTTATTATAGTGAGGAAGATGGTCATTGGCAAATTGATGATGATGAGTTTGACAGAATATCAGAAGAATTAATCGTTGCTAACTATCGATCTTGCCAGTGATAACACTTGTTAGTAATATGATTATGACGTTAAGAATGATTAAATCTGTTGTACTTTGAGGTGTATATACATAGTTAATGTATAGAAATAAACGGTGGGTATTACTAATGAATAGCGGTGAAATGAAGTTAGCATACTATATAGAAAATTGCAACAGTGGTATGAAAGACATACATGATACAACGATGTCAATACTAGAAGTGGCAAAGGATGAAGAAGCTGATGTTTATATTGACTTCGAGAAGAAGATGATTGGCTTTATCGTCGATATCATGAAAAATGAAATTGTTGTTTTTAATGAAGATGTGTTTAAACAGTGTCTTAATCTTTATCTTGATAAGTCAAGTCATATTTTCGTAAAAGAGATAATGACACGCTTTGGTTACACACATTATCGAACTCATGCAATGAATGAGTTGGAGAAGAAAGTTTGGCAGCAGGATATTGAAACAGGGATCATTGATTTCTTTTCATCAACTTCATGTCTAGATGTGTATAAGATTATTACTGATGAACTCGCTGATCGGTTTAGTTAGTGTAACAAAAAAATAATTATTAATTGTAATATATCATATTACTAGTTTTTGATTTATGTCCGGTTGGGCGGTCAGAAAGCCAGTGGGGCAGGCAAGTTTACAAAACACTGGTGCAATTGCGGGGTTCGACTCCCCGTCCGGACATCATTTTAAATGAATTAGTAATAACGTGGTTAGGTAGCTCAGTTGGTAAGAGCAGCGGCGGACGTCGCAAGACGTGGGTTCGAATCCCATTTACTGGGGCTGCTTCTTTATTCTTATTCGTATTTTATTTGCACGCATAGTGTAGTAAGGTAATATAGTTTACGCAATTTTTTAATATGCATTAAAATAAACAATTGATTATAATAATTTATATCCAAATAAAGGAATTAAAATTATGTCAAGCAAGGGGAAAAATGACAAAGCTTATAGCAATTGGAGATATCCACGGACGAACAATCTGGAAAGATATCGTCAAAAATGAAAAGCCATCGACAGTTCTTTTCATCGGTGATTACTTCGACTCATATGATATATCTTGTAAAGATCAACTTAACAACTTCGAAGAGATCATGCAGTTCAAAGAAGCAAGTAACGGGACTGACGTCATTATGCTGTGGGGCAACCATGAGCATCACTATATGCGAGATCATGAGTGTTATTCAGGGTATCAGCATCAAAATGCTCGTGTAATTAATGCTGCATTAAATCATGCACGACAGATGGATTATCTCGATATAGCATACTCGATTGATGATTTGCTATTTACACATGCAGGTGTTTCAGCAACATGGCTAAAGACACATTTGAAATTCTCGACAATGGACACACTTGTCGTAGATCTAAACATTTTGTTTAGACACAACTTGAGTGCATTCGATTTTGCAGGTTGGAGTTATACAGGGGATTCTGAGATATCTTCCCCCATCTGGATTAGACATGCTTCTTTGCTCAGTGCAAATAAAAAGCATTCGATTAAAAAACATTTTCGACAAGTAGTTGGTCACACAATGATGGAAGACGTAAACCTCGATGTATACAACAAGTGGCTGGGTGGAAGATATATTCCAATTGATGGGTTGGCGCAAGGTCAATATTTGATTTACGAAAACAAGGCATTATCAGTTGGCAAGATTGAAATCACATAGATGCAATATATAAAATCATTGATTATAATAATTTATAAGGAAAATAAACAATTAAATTAAAGGTGAGCAATGGAAAAGTCAAAACCCACACAAATGGTAATCTCTAAAGTATATGCTGAGTGGTCACACGATATTTCAAACAATACTTACACAAACGAATTCGAATCATTCGGAACGCTGATAATAAGTCTAATTGAGATTGGGATGACAAAGTTAGAAGCTTTCGGTTTCGTCATGGATGGATATCGTGTTGATGAGTATGTTCTCGAAGCACAGTATACAAAAGAAACTAGGTTAAGAGCAGTTTGGCACGCAGAAGATATGGGCTCATCAGCTGGACCCGACGGTTCATGGTTTGGAGATGAATATGAATAGGATACTAATAGACGACATCATTGCATATCGAAAGAGAAAAATACCATGTGACGTTGATTTACGCGGATTTCTCAACAGCCATAAGCGTGCAAGGTTTGTAGGCTCTGGCTGTTATAGACATGTTTATGAGTCAGACGGTGACGATGAGGATTATGTTATCAAACAGGGTGAAAGTGGACCGAATTATCAAGATTACAGTCACTTCAGTTCTGGTTCCATTCTATTCCCAAATGCTATAGCAGCTGGTAAACGAATGGATTGGATAGCTGTTGAAAAAGTAAAGCAAGTTCATGACCCAATCGTATTCAGGGAATCGTTAATCCTCGCATTTCCAGTGCTAACAGAATTGGATTCATTATTATCACGCTTCAATACAGGCAAGAAGACCCGGGTCTCTAGGTTTTTGAGCGCACACTCTAAAGATTTCTGTATAATAACGTCAGCATTCATGGGACTTATCGGTAATAATGATAGGTTTAGCATCGGTGAGTGGTCAAGTTATAACAAGCCAACATTCAAGACATTCTTTTACAATGTAATAGGTCACAATCCGGAGCTCTTCAAACAGTATAGCAGGATCATGGAAATATACAAGTATAACGACTTCAGGCCTTTCGTCGACGCTGTTGAGGAAAATGACGTGATAGTTAGCGAGTTCTTTAAAGCGTATAAATACTTGATACAGTCTGAGTCGATTACGTCGTTTCTCAAACTAATTGATGACTTCAAACCAGATACACAGGAAATGTTTCCAGCAAATTGGGGGTTCATACCTACTGACAAGAGACTAGTTCTCATTGATTCACAGAAGTAGAATGAGCATATTTGCAATAAAATAAACAGTCGAGTATATCGACCATAATGAGGAATTCAAAATGAAACATAATATCACTGTAAATAAAATCACGTATCATGAGCTAGGTGATGTATTCCATACAATTATCAAAAGCCAAAGCTGGATGGACGATGTGAAGCCATACGACGCTAGTTTCCTATGCGTGACCTCATCTCGATTGGATGAATATTCGATGCAGATTGTAGATGTTCATAGCTTTGTGCCCGTAAGTATGAAAGATGGGCAAATTGACTATCCATACAAACTCGGTCGTGGATTACAAGGCTCAGCATCTCGTTGGTGCAGAATTGTCAAAGATTCTAGATACTTGATTGGTGTCTCTTCGTCAGACAAACTATTGACACAGGTTTTTCATGCATTAAACGGTAAGTTGAAAGGCGTTAGTGAAAACTTCACTGAATTATTTGATGACATGTTAGAAGATATGCATGATATGAGAGTTTATGAATTGAACCAAACAATTGACGAACTTACTGCATTCACATCAGATCAGAAAGCACTGATTGTAACACTACGCAAAGAGCTCTCGAACAATTATGCCAATCAAAAAGAACTAATGTCTGAGTTAAACCATTTGTCAAAATGTGAAAGTTATAACTTTCACATTCTCAGTTGGGACGACATGCATAAAGTCAGAATAATTAGAGATATAAGAAGAACAACAGGGTTGGGAGTCCGTGAGTCTAAAGACAAACTTGAATTGTTGGGACCTGATGGTCTTTTTGAGAAGAACATAAGTAAAGAACGTGCGAGTGAATTGACACAGATTTTTGAGAAACACGATTGTAGAGTTGAAACAATATCAGCATAAGTCAATTATGCAATAAAATAAAACTTTGATTATAATAAATTATAACCTAATAATGGAGTTAAAATCATGTTACTCAAAGATATGAACGTTGATAAATTCACTGCAATTGCAGAAGATAAAATTGCTCAAGAACTCAAGCATCTATTAACACCAACAAAAGATTTTCACTGGTGGGATACCAAACACTTTGATACATACTTCGATCATAAAAATGAATCATACTGGAAAAACAAAACCTCACTCGAAGAATGGAAACAATTCCACACTGTTGAGAACGTAACAAAGGCGTTAATGATTCAAAAGCATATCGAGTCTCTTGATTACAACGTTTATCATTGGGTAATCGAAACAACAGACTTAATGGGAATTGAATATTCATACTACGACGAAGATATCACACCTTGTGGATATCTCAAAGCTGTAATCGAAGCAAAGGGTGACATCGTTGTTGCATTGAACCAATTCCTTTCAGACTCTGATATGATTATCTCACATGCAAATGATATTGCAGCGACAGCATTTTAAGGAGAAACTACATGAAAAAGAAAAACGAAACGCTAAAAATCTCTCAAATTGATGAGTTCAAAGCGCTGGCTAGATTCAAACTGCAAGAATTCAGCAAGTTAAGATTGTTAAGATCTCTTGATACACAAATCAAATACTATGAGGACCTTAAGGCGGGCACACTTTCATCACTAACATCAATAGAATCGTCAATTGCAAAGGAACAACGAGACATAACAGAAAAGCTAGGATTCAATATTTCAAGATGGTCACACAGATCACAAGATTTCTGCAGTCATCAGTATTATATCAACATAAACGATGATACAATAATATCAATCAAACAAATATTGATAGACCCTATTACAGAAGACATTCTAAACATAGTGATCACATATATCACAGAATGCCCTCTTAATACACCGGCCATAGAAAACACATATGAGGTTCAAGAGTTTATACGTTCCCATATTCCGTTACCTCCTGCGCTTGTTGAGAAACATTTCCAGCATTTAAAACAAATTAAAGCTGTGACTCCTGAAAAGGTTCTTCCCTGTACCAAATACACACTTATATTAGTGTCTGTGTTTAAAGAGTCTATGCCTACTCGTACTAAAGACGATGTGGTTGGAGAATTCAAGACATTCGTAAGCGCAAAAGAAAGATTGCTCTTTCTGTTAGAACAGATGTTTTCAAACTTTTCTGATTGCAATCGGCTCAGCATCGTTAATAGTAAAGAATGTCGAGAACAAGTTCGTGTCTTTGATAACGACAAAGCTGATTTGAGTAGTTGTTTGAAAGATGTTCGATCATTCTCAGAATCAGAATTCGTCAGAGATGACTGGACTCTATATACAGATGATTTCCACACAGTCAACATGAGAAACGAATCGCTGGGTATAGTCTATCAATATTTTTACTTGAGGGGAGATAATTTCAATGAAACCACTGATAAATAGAACGTTCGAAGAGTTGATACC
>TARA_R110002153_G_scaffold11651_5_pt1 | contig 15849 bp, 10 predicted proteins | sample TARA_R110002153 | Tara Oceans TARA_R110002153 (sample SAMEA4398193) | marine metagenome | biome: Polar Biome; feature: [SRF] surface water layer (ENVO:00010504); material: water (ENVO:00002006), including particulate matter (ENVO:01000060) such as... | depth 5 m
CTTTAATTTGTTATATTCTTTTCTAACTTTACTAAAAGGCAGTGAGTTTTGCGCTGCGGCAGCTAAAGCACTAAATCCATCACCAAAAGTTTTTGAATCTTTAAAACTTTCTTGGTAAAATTCTATAGATCTATATGTATTATTTAAATCACTTAATTGCTGCTCTTTTTCAGTGTTAGATAAAGTTTTGTCGTTTACAATGCTTTCTGCTGTATTTCTTAAATCAGCCATTGCTACTTGACTATCTACAAAATTCTTTACATACCTTTGTTTTTTAATTCCTTTTTTCTTTATATTTATCTCTGTTTGATTTACGGCTTCATTAACCTTATTTTGAGCAATATCTCTTAAGTCTAAGTATTTTTTAATTTCAGCATCTAAATTTATGTCAACAGGTAATCCTTTGCCATCTAATTCTAGTTTTTGATTTATTAATGTGCTAATTTTATTTTGATATTTACTTGCTAGTTTTTGTTGTTTTGAAATAATTCCAAGATTTTTAGAGTTAGCAAAGTTTTTTTGTCCCAATCCTACAACACCTACACTTCCGGACATTCCAGCTCCCCAAATTCCTGAAGTAACCAAAGTTTCAGCCATGTTCTCTAAAAAAGGTCTACCGTCTATTAAGTTTTGTAATCCAGTAGTCAAACCTTCTGCACCCATCTCTGTCAATGTTTCAGGTAATATTTCTTTAGTAAAGAATTTTCTTGCAAAAGCCGCTCTTCCAAGCGCTTTAGATTCATCTACGACAGCTTTTGTTGTTCCTCCAAAACCTTTATATTTAGCAACACCTTTGTTAAGTAATGGAGCTGTACTAACAGCAGCTAAACCACCCTCAACAACACCATACATTAATCCTTTTAATATTATTTCAGCATCGGAATATAAATCTTTACCTGTTGTAAACTCTTCATAGTTCATATCAGCAACCTTACCACCAAAGCTAGATAAACCAACAAAAGTAGAACTAGATATAGTGCTAAGTCTTGTTAATCCTTTGGCTCCTAATCCAGCTGCTCTACCTAACGCCATCGAGGCGCCACCAGTAGCCATCATAGAGAGTATTATAGGTAATTGAGATGCTATTGACTGTAAAGCATATTGAGTTACATCCTGAAAGTCGTCTATTTCACCAAAAGCAACGTCTTCAGCTAAGCCTTCGCTTACTTCTGATTTGTAGTTATTCCAAGAAATCATCCAATTGTCTAAAGGATCTTCTACACCCATGGCATTGAGCATTATTTCGGCTGGATTTAAAAAACTAACTAATTTTTTAGCAGCGTAACCAACACTGAATATTAAATCCGCGCTATTCATTGCAAATTGTGTAGCAAACTTAGCCGCGTCATTGTAGTTTCTTTTGACTAAATTCCACTGATCATCAGCATTATTCATTTTATCTACTTTCTTATAAAATAAATCTTGTGAATCTCTTGAGGTTTCTATTTTAGCACTTAGAATTAGTCTTTCTTTTTCAGCATTATCAATCAATTCTTTTGGTAATACTCTACCGTCTTTCAATTGAACAGCTGTTTGACCTGGTAATATATTATATACTATAGTTGGATTATTAATAAAATTGTTTAATTCATTTATATTACCAGTTCCGTAAGTTAAATAATTAGTTACTTGTTTTTGAGATATTGTAGCTAAGTATTCGGCTTTTTCAGCAGCAAAAGCAGCTTTATCTTTTCCTACATTACTAAAAGTTTTAACTACTTCTTCTTCTAATTTTGAACTTAATTTAATGTCTCCATCAACCCAACTCTGCCATTTTCTGTTTTTTGCTTTTCTTTCTCTTTCTACTATAAATTCTTTTCTTACTAAATCTTGAACTTCTTTAGAGTCTAAAGTTAAAGGTTCTTCTCTTTCTACTCTATTAGCATTGTCTCTATTTTTAATAGTTTCTAAAGCTGCTTGAAGCTTGTCTTCATGAGGTCTAAATAAATACTCTGTTCGCTCACCATCCATGTTCTCACTTGACTTAGTGACTAAATTAAAAGACATATCACTTACTTCAGATCTTATTTTTAATCTTTCTGTACGAGAAAGACCTAACTCGCCACTTCCGTCCTCTTCTAAACCTGTAAACTTATTTATTTTTTGTTTTTGAACTAAGTCAATGTCTGCATCTTTAAATAGTTTTTCTACATTTTTCTCTACTTCTAATACGCTAGTTTTTATTGACAAAAGATCTTTTCCATCTGAGTCTAAATATGGAGATATAAATTTCAAAAAATCTTTCTGAGAATCCTTAGGTTTTGTTTTAGAATTAGGTTTTAAAGATTTTATTTCATGAACTTTTCCATCTGGTGCTTGTACAAATATAAAATTATTTCCATCTGTCTTTGCTCTTTTTTGATAATCTAAAACTTGCTGCGGTAGGTTTTCATTTAAAACAGAATTATTTAATTTATTAAAAGAATTATCTGGAGTCCATATTCTAAAGCCTTCAGGTAATTTATCTTCAAAAGTAAGTCTAAATCCTTCTATTCCTATTTCATCATTCCTGAACAAACCCTGCCCTTTGGCTTCGTAAGGACTAAAAAAGCCTACATCAAAAGCCTCTTCTTCTAAGGTCTCTTCTTGTTCACTAAACCTTTCGGCATCTTCTGCAGCTTTCTTGGCTAATATAGGTTCTAAAGCTTTTAATTCTTTAGTGACTATTGTAGCTACTTGATCTTTTTGTATAGGCATTCCAGAATTTACACTGGTAATTTCAGCTACTTCAGAAAGATCAGCTTTATCAATTTTTTCTGTTTGAGAATTTTTCCAGTCTTGATAGGGTTGGTAATCACGATCCATCATTGGAAGATTATCGTAATAATCAGTATCCACTGAGCCGTCAGAATTAAACTCAGATGGTTCCCATTCTTCTCTTGCTTTTTCTTCTTCTTCTTGGTTTATGTCTTCTTTTACTTCTATATCCTCGTATGTAGTATTTCCTTTTTGTATACCTCCACCTCCACCAGTAAATAAAATATCTATAGCCTCTGTGACTTCAGTATTGTAGTCATAAAGTCTTTCTACAACTTCAGTTACAAATTGCCCATCATTCTTAACTTTTGTAGAAAACTCATCTTGAGTTAAGTCACCACCAAATGTTTCTAAATAGTTATTGTATAATATCTCTATTGGTTCTTGCATATTTATTTGTATAAATCAAATATGATTTGATTAGTAGCTTGTTCTGCCGTTAACACATTTCCTTGTGCATCTTTAGGTGGTACGTAAGTATTTGTGGCAGGATCTAGTACATAAGTAGATCTGTAAACAGTTTCTATATCATCACCACCAAAAACAGCATTTTTTAAATCTTGACCCTTTTGAGTAGTTAAAAACTGCCTCATTTCCTTGTCATTAAGAGTTATTTTTTCTTTAAACTTTTTTGATGGAGTCTTTCCACCACCAGCAGGCGTAGAGGCCTGAACAAGTGTTCCTTGTTGATTTTTAACCATAACAGGGACTTGCGTGATTTGAGCTATACTACTAGATCCTGTATTTAAATTATTAGTTAAATATTGATCCACAAACTTTTTAGCTTCTATCTTGTCAACACCTGTCACTTGTTGGAAATATTCTAAATCATTCAAGGTCTTGGTTTCGCCAGTATAGCCAAGGTCTCTTTTAAATTTGCTTAAATTAGCAGGAACTGTTCCTGTAGTTGATGTAACTCCAGCAGCATTTGTAGTTGTAGTTGGGCCGTTTACTACTATTTTTCCATTAGAATCTCGTGTAAAGTCAGCTACGATAAAGTCACCACTACCACCAGGGTCTTCAACAATACCTATTTCTCCAGTAGCATTAGGATCATTCATTCTCTCATATATACCTATCATTTCAGGGTTTAAACCTTCCATTATAGCATTATCAGCATTGCCTTCTATTTCTATTAATTCTCTGTATTTTTCAAAACCAACAGCAAACACTTCTAACGATTGTTTGTAGTTTATTATTTTTTGTTCATACTCACCGGTTATCTCCATTATCTCTGATTGAGAAGCGTCTTGGCCTCCTGCTTTATTAATAGCCTCATGAAAGTTGTCTCTCATTTTTTCTAAATTAGCCCTTGATTGATCTCCCTTAAAAATATCACTTGTGCCTTTCTCAAGTCCTGATATTTTATTTTTAGCAATTTGCGATTGCGCAACACTACCACCATAGGTGTCTTTTTCAAACTTTCTAGTTCTTGAGACTGCTCTTTCTGCAGCTGCTTGAGCTTGATTTATACTTTGTAATCTTTGGTTACCAGCTGCTGTCATAGACCTATAAAAAGCTTCAATACTTTTTGCTGCTTGGCCCATGATAGGCAATGCTACTTTTGGATCGTCGTATGCTCCCATATTCTTCTAATTTTTTATCTTTTTATTCATCCATAGTTTTATTATAGATTTTAACAGAGGTTTATTGGAAATAAACTTAGCAAATTTTTCACCATGTTTTATGTAAATATTCTTAAACCAAATGGGTGATTCATTTGATAAGTAATCTCTAAACAATAACCACTTGTAATTGTTTATTCCATAAACTTCTCTAGCAACCCAACATTTACCCTGCATTTTTGCAACTCCTGCTGCTGATAAGTTTAATCCAGCTCCAAGGCCTTGAACACCACTAGCCAGAGCTTGTTGCCCAGCAGCATCATAAGCCATACCTTGCTGCTCATATCCTTGTTGAAGGCCAGCTAGTCTATTTAACTTAGCTATGTCTCTAGTTTCTTGTCTTCCATAGAAATTAACTTCTTCTTGCAAAGCCGCTTGTTCAATTTCCATTTTCTTTTGCATGGTTTGTTGTTCACCTTGCAAATAAAGTTTTTGATTTTGTAATTCTTGAGTTTCTATAGTTGCAGCAACTGATGCTTTACTCATAGCAGCTTGTCTAGCTAAAGCTGTTGCTGATCCAGCGCCTACGCCTGACCTACTTAAAGAATCTAAAGTGTTTGCTAAAGCCTCATCTGTTTCTTCCATTTGTAAATCAACACCTTGCATAGCTATCCCTAGGTTTTGGTAAGGATTAAAAACAGCATCTTTCATGTTTCTAATATCGTCAGAAACATCTATTACTGATTGTCTACTAGCTTCTAAAGCTTCTAATTTTAATTCTTCTGCTCTAGCTTTTCTTCTAGCCTCTTTTCCTTGTTTTTTTGCTTTGCTGTTCCCAATTATACCCATTGTTAGAGAACCAAGTCCTATTACAGCTCCAGCTATTCCGGTAATTACTCCTGACATATCTTATTTTTTTTGTTTTAAATATTTTTTATATTCCTTAGCATTCATTGAGAATAATCTTTTCTCAATAACATCAATATCTTGATTATTATCTGGATTTGAGTGTATATTAACCCAAACGGCATCTTCTATTACTTCTATAATTCTTTGAGTACCAGGTTTTGATTTAGTATAATAAGGAGCTTTAAAATAATCAACACTTTCTGCACATGCGACATGTACAATTCCATGCATTAAAAACCACGAATGTAGTTCTTTATGTATTGCACCTACTATTATAGTCCCTTTCTTAACGTCCATACGTCTCATATATACACCATTAGTAAAATCATCTATTATTTCTATAGTTTCAGTTTCTCTTACTAATTTACTTCCGTCTCCAATTATATTTACACCATCTTCCATTTTTAAAACTGCTGCTGCAAATTTTTCTATACTTTTTTTTCGGCTTTTAACTAAAGTTGATTCCATTTCTTTTTTTAATATGATTAAATTGCTTATGTAATTTACTAATAATTCATCGCCTGCACTTATATTAGTTAGAGCAAAGAATTTATTATTCTTTAAATATACATTTGGTTTAGAAGAGTGGTTAACATATCTACCTAATTCGGTTTTATAATTACCATTTAACACGCGACCTATTAAAGAGTTTTTACTGTAGTTTTTGCTAGTAAAACAGCCAATGCCGTGTATGGGTGATTTTTTTAATTGTATCTCTTTGTTCTCATGTTTTACTTTGTGAGAGTTAACAATTTCTTTAACAAATCTTTCTTCAGTGTAACCTGCTATACTTAAATAATCACTATATTCTTGACTCATTTACACTGACGATACCACATAACCTGAAGAGGCTGAAAACAATTCTTTTGTTCCGCCTACTTGAGTTGATGTATCAACTTTCATTTTAACAACCATTAAGTAACCTTTTACACCACTCATTTTTATACCACCAATAACTTGTCCTGGCCTTGTTGAGCTATTGTTTATTAAATTAGCAACATAGTGATTTTCTTTTCTTGAAAAACCTACTCTTTGTATGGGTTGAACGGTAGCAGCTAATCCTACATTGCCTGCAGAATCATATTGACCTTCTATATAACTCTTCACACCGCTTGTTTGATCTTGATATTGATTAAAAGTAGGAACTTGAGTAGAATTAAAATCAAACCCTTCTAAATCAGAAACATAAGACTCTACTTCCCAACCATTACTACCTTCGTAAGCTATAGTATTGAAGTTTTTAACTATTGTTGGATTTGGATTTAATATAAACTGAACAAAACAGTCAGCTGGAACCGTAGCTCCATAAAATTTACATCTATTTGAATTACTAGCATCTTGAAAATAGTGTTGATATAAATCATGATCAATAAAAGTAAAGAAATTATTTTTCAAACTTCCCATCTCATCAGGTTTATAAGTAAACCTACTAGTCCAACCTAATATTGTTTCATCAAAACTAAGAGTTTCAAAGGTATCATCAGCAGTACTTGCAGTTCTTGTTGAAGTCTGTAAAGACATAGTGTAAGAAGAAGTATAAGCATCATATGCACCTAAAATTTTTGGCTTTCTAAAAGTAACAAAATTAGCACTTTGATATAGTGAAGTTGGACTACCACCACCAGTAGTTCCAAAATTAAACAATCCGCTTAATTTTACTATTTTATCACTAGTTAATTCCACTATAGTTCTTTGTGTATTTAACACTACACCGTTGAAATCCACTACTTCTACTTGAGCTCCAATCTCTGCCTTTTCAGCTACTGAATTGTCAAAATTAACAAAAACCGAATCTCCTTGAAATTGTAGAGTTTGGTCGATATTACCAGAGGCAAATGCAACTCTTTCGTAGTTATCAGATATCTTACCTAACTCATCTCTAAAAAAATCTTTCATTCCATAGCCAGATATTTCAGTTATACCATCTCTTGATAATCTTAATATAGCGGCTCTGTTTCTATCTGCAAAATATTTTCTATAGCCAAATACAGCGAACGATTCTGGATTTCTACTTATACCATATTCTCCTAGATAAGGAACTGCTTGTCCAAAAACGTTTATATTAGTAGTTTCTGCAGAACCTTGATCTCCTGAGTATATAGAGTTTTTATTTATTAATATTTTATTTATTTTGTTTTCTTGGAATATAGTTAAATTAGTGTCTTCAGCATAGATGTGCTGTATAGAGCCATCTAACGGATCTAGTTCTGTTACTATTGCTTCAGCTACTGAAAACACATTAGTCTCATTAAAACCAGTTCTAGTGTTTAATAAACCAGAGTGTATTAGACTATGTTCTCTACTTAAAGAGTCTACATTTGTATTAACCACATAAGCCCTAACTCCTAAAGCAACTTGAGAGTTATTAAACCCGCCTCTTATTCTAGTTTCTTCTACATAAAAGTTTTGCAATCCATTCGCACCTATAGGTGTGGCTTGCACTGGCAAAGGGGCACCACCAAAAGGAAATTCTGGATAACCAAATGGATTCCAAGGTAAACCAGGCCAATCACCGGCTCTCAACTGCTCAGGTAAAACACCATAGATTGGTATTGATGGGAAATCTGTCGTTGGTCCCTGAATCTTTTTTAACCAAAAAGAATTAAAAAAATTTACTCCTATTGTATATGCCATGGTATATATTATTACTCGTTAAAAATTTAAATTACACTAACCCTTAGTGTAATAGAGCATATAGCTGTTAATCCACCACCATCTGTAACTCTAACGTTTACAGTAGCAACTTCAACCGTACTGCCTTGTTCGGATGAGGCACTTGCCACATTTAAAAAAGCCTGCCTATTGTTAGAAGATAAAGTTAAAAAAAGTCTAGAATTTAATGTTCCAAGTCCAGATATTTTAACTACAGATTCAATATCGTAAGTCAAATCTTGATACTTTAAACTATTTCCAAGAATATCAGTACTTCCGTTTTTAGCTGCGTATACTATCACAACCTGGTTCCCCCAAATTGTATTTATATCATAAGTACCACATCCAGTACCGCTATTAATACTAGTGCCAGTTTGAGACGTGTTTACGCTGTCAATGAATATAGATGGAGCTACATTTGTTAAACTTATAGTTGGATTTACTAGAGTTGCCATTTTATTTATTTTTTTATTTTATTATGCCGCTGGAGCTGTTCCAAATATAACATCTCTAGTTACTAAAGATCCATCAACAGCATAGTTATTACTAGGTGCAACTACTCTTAATGTTATAGTATAATCATCAATAACTTGAGAATTGCTTAAATAAGCTCTATATGCTTTGTTTTTTATTTGATAATAATAAAGAACATTATTACCAATAGATAGTGACAATTCTGTTAATTCAAAACCGCTAGTAATATTATTAGGTGTTGACGAAGAATCAAAAACAGATATCAAAGTAACTCTAGGAGCTAGCAGCCCTCCATTAAACATGGTTATAGGATTTCCATAATAATCGGTAGGTATAAAACCAGGTAGACTTCCAGTAATTGTAGTATTACCAGGTGTTAGATTTGTGTCTAATTGAGCACTTTCTGGATATACCCAATTTAAAGTCTGTGTCTTTTGTGCAGTGTTGTTTACAAAAATTAAATCACTAAAACCTTCTGGAGTTGTAGTATCATTAGCTATTATAGTGGTATTCAAGTCTGATATAAGACCTGCGGTAGTGCTTTCCCAATATATATCTAATTTAGATTCTAATGGGTTAGTCTCAAATACACTAAAAATACCAGTGCCAATATCTTTTGCGTTTGGAAATCTTAAACTTATGTCTCCTATTAATCTTTTATAAACTCTAACAGGGAACTTACAATTTCCATCTCCAGCAGCTTCTACAGTGGCTTCTGCCTCTATCCAAGTAGTTGAACCTATAGATGTAAAGTTTGCTTTTTCCCAATCTTTACCTCGATTTGTTAATGTTACATTATTAACAATGCCGTTTTCTGAAAATGAAGGACCAGCTGATGAAGTAGTTCCTGTTCTAAAATCTATTTGAAGAAATCTATTTTTAAATTCAGTTACTTCTGGATTAGTAGTAACATCTTCATTAAAAACAATTGGAACTCCTTTCCCATCTGGAGGATAGTTAGTTCCGCCAATAAGAGCGCTAGAGTTTTGTCCTCCAGGTATTTCCACACTAAAAACTGAAGCTTCTTGAGATGGTCCAACTAATCCAAAATTCTTTACTTGAGCGTCACTTTCAGCTGAATATAAATTCATTTTTGCAATAAAAGGATTATTTTCAAAGCCATAAAAAACTGGAGCTGTATTAAAAGGATATCCAATAAGGGAAGCTGGGTCATATAATCCTAATTCACTACCGGTTCCAATAGCAGAAACTAATTCTGATTTTTGACCTGGATAGTATTGACCAGAGAGCTGACCTTTATTTGCGGAGTTTGGGATAAGATATGGGTGGTTTAATACTCTAGTAAAAAGTTGAACGGCTGCATTATTAACTTGACTACCACTATCTAAGTCTCTTAATCTATCTCTAGTTTTTAATAAATTTTCCCCTTCTTCTGTATATGGATCAGCCGTAAATTTAACACCATTAGTATCTGTAAATTGATAATAAGATGAATCTTCATTAAAAGATGGTCTTGCTGTTCTAAAAATATTTTGATTAGGACCTACTAAACTAGTATCTTTTGGTATCTTATTTATATTATCAGAATTTAAAACAAAATGACAAACAGGCTCTGTTATGTTAGCTGCTAAAGGATTTGCTGTTTCCCCAGATACATAACCGTTTAACACACCTGGAACATACACGTTATAGTAATCTACTTGATTTTGTTTTACAACTATCTTATAGCTGTACCAACCAGTAGGATTAGTTAAACTATATAGCCCTGGAGTTCCTAAGTTGCTATTAAACGTAGAACTTATAGCGGCATTGAATTGAACTTTCAATTGATCACCAGGCCAAGTGTCTCCAATAGGGTTAGGTGAGGCATTGTAATTAGCTACAAATAAATTAGTATTAGACGGAACTACGTCGTTACCAAGATAACTATTGTAACTAAAAGAGTTTTCAAGGGTTTGATCTATTCCGCTACCCTCATTCACACCTTCCTTGTAAGGACTAAATACTGTTGAGCCTTTTAATACTGAACTAAAAGATTCTTCAGTTATTTCTGAAAGTATTGTATCAGACTGCCTACCGTATCTGTCTGATAAAACTATACCAACTTGATAATTTCTATTTTGTTTTAAACTATGGTTTTGATATTCTTTTCTAACTTGGTTTTTTTCTATAGTGCTAGGAATACTATCTGGAAGACTGTTTTTAAATCCAACATAAGTGTTATAATTTAAAGAAGAAGGTGGAGTATGTTTATCTACAAAATTTCCATAAACAACTCTATTTCCAATAACTTCTTGAGTAAAAGCTCTAACTGGAGTTTGATCATAAACTCTAAGCAATGCTGAAACTGGTAGTGTTTTATAAGGTTTTACAGACTGGTAGTTATATTTTATTTTCTTACTAACAATATTAACTATTTGATTAAATTCTAAAGTATCAACAACTTTTAAAGTGCTTTGAGAGTCGTCTTTATATATTATATCAATAGAGTTTATTTGAAAAGCAGTAGCTGCTCCACTCCAGTTTGGCAAACCAGCTGGAGGAGGTATCATTAAATCAATATCATTAATTTTATTTTCAAAAAACTCTACCTCTGTACTTTTCATTGTTCTATCTAAGTCAGTAATTACAGGGTTTGCGTTTAACGTTGCATTATTACCAAATACAAGAGCGGTAACAGGAGTGTATTGTAAGAAATAACCATCTTGCTTAGGTACAAAACAAGCTTGAGTAAAAGGAGAAATTAAAGAATATTCTCCATCATCGTATTTAAATCTATAAGCAAATCTAACAAACTTATCTTTTAAATAATCTTTATCACCTGGCCAATTACGGTCGTAATCAGGATTTCTGTTTGTAATTATTTCATCTCCAACGCTGATTTGATTAAACGCACTTGCGGGTGTAAGCTGGTATCTATTAGGGTCAATACTCAATATCAGAGCATCTGCGCTGATTTTTGTTGATTGATTTATGCTAGCTGATGTAACTGTTTGTCCATCTTTAGGAGGAAGACCTATTACTTTTCCTACACCAAAATAGCCTCCAGCCGTTGCATCTTTACTAGTAACTTCACTTTTTCCACCACCTGGTAAAAACTCACTAACCACATCTTTCATTGTTGACGTAACACCAACCTCTAGCGTAATTGCGGCAACTCCACCAGAGCTGTTTGAATTAACAATACTAACTACATCTCCATTTACATAATTCTCTCCTGGATTATTTATATATGTAAAAGTAACTCCATTAACATTGTTTATATCTACTGTTAGTCCAGATCCTAGGCCAGACCCAACAGCCGTGTTTGTTGTGGCAACATTAACTTGTGGCGTAGCATAACCAGACCCACCGCTGTATGTTGTAAATCCTACTACTCTTTCATCTGTTAAGTGTATAGGTTCAAATGGATAATACTTGGCTAAAGATATTTGATCTTCACTGGTATACGCTAATCCATTTATAGCTGAGTCTACGTTTATTTTTCTTGGTTGATTTCTATTATCTGTAAAATATAAATTAGAATTAATTAAATTAACACCATACACAGGCGAACACTTGGAGAAATTTAAAAAATTACCAGAAACCAATGTGTTAACATCGTTAGTATCTGTATTGAAAACAGATATTAAACATTGAGCAGCTGCAGGAGCAAAATTAGATAATCTATCTGAAGAAGTATCAACATAATTAGTCATAAATACAAATATTCTATTTGTGTTTACGTCCATGAAAAAACCTATTATTTCTATTGTCTTAACGGCAGGATCTGAACTTGACTCTAAACCAAACTGTGTTAGTAGTACATTGCCTAATATGTTCTCTAAAGCTCCAACATCAGGACCTTCTGATTTACTGACAGAAACATTTACTGCGTCTCTGTATTCACCAGGCGGTACTAATCTTGCGTCTAAATCTTTATTCATTTTAGACTTAATAAAGTTATTTCTTGCTTTTGCCATTTACTTAACTTTTAATCCATTTAGACTTACCTCTCATAACCTGAACAATCTCTTGTAGTTTTATATTTGATAATCTTATTTTAGCACTTCTAAGAGCAGCTCTTTTTTGAAGTTTATATCTGTTTATTATATATTCAGGTATTCCAGCTTTAGAAGAAAGTATAGCATGCAACATATACATGTACATTGCTTCTTCTGCCATTTTAGGAACTTTCATATCTTCATCTACGGATAAACCATCAGATATATAATTAAAAATAACTAATTGATTAGCTAAATTACTGCTAAACATCACCGTGCCTTCTCTTTCGTTGAAATTAAACCAACCATTAGACTGAGAAGTTTGAGGTTCTAAACCGTATCTTTGTCCTAAAGCTACTTTATCCCAACCCCAGTCATAAACTCCTTCATTGAACATTTGATCCGTATAAGCTCCTGATATTTTGTAGTCCGCTGTATTACCCCATCTTTCATTAGTAATAGAAGTTCCTTCAAGATTGTCAGCCGCATCGTCTTGTGTTGGTATTCCAGAGCCGTCTTGTACGGGAACTTGTTGAGGGCTTTGGTGAAGTAAATTACTTGGATATATTGGGTGCTGAACACCTGCTCCGTCTATTCTAAAAAAACTAACGTAATTTACGTAGTCTTGAGGTATCAGTAAAGACAAACTACTAGGTACTGTTAGTTCTTGAGATTTAGTACTTTTTAAAGTGTCGTAGCTAAACTCTTGTAAACTTCTTTTAGCATGAAATATTATATCAGCTCTATTAACTCTACTTATAAGCTTACCATCGCCTACATAAGCCATTTTAAAATTATTTATAATGTTTCTAATGCTAACATATTGATAAGTATCATGGTTATTCCATTTACCAGCTTTTATATCTTTTAGTAGTATTTTTACAACGTCATTTAAAGTAGACCCAGTACCTAAAGTTATAGTATTTGTAGATGATACTTGGTATTTACCTGCGCCAGCACCTTGATCTATTTTTACATTATTTATATATACTTCAAAATTTGACATACTAACACCATCAATAAAAGGTATTAAATTAACCCCATAAGCGCTATTGCTTCTGTCTGCGCCGCCTGTCCAAGTAAATTGTGTTTGAGCAGCTGTCGCCACAAAAACTTGTTGACTCCCGTAGTATTGTTCGTTTGATTGAGTTAGTAATCCCATTTTTTATCTTTTTGTATTTACTTCTTCTTGTTGTAATTCTTGAGAAGCCATTTGAATTATACTTGGATCTCTTATTATTATACCTGAATATTTTAATATTTCTAAAATAACTTCTGTTTGTTGAGTATCACTAATCTCGAAATTTTGAGAAGTTCCAGGAACGTATATATATTGGCCTAAGCTACCTACACTGTATCCCCAGACAGGATTAGCAGGTTTTCTAATGTAGTTAAATGTCACATCGGAATTTGTGTATGTACTTGTAACTGATGGAAATACAGTTATTTTATCTTGCTTATATTTAGCTATAGGAAAGTCTGATGTAGGAGTTGTTAATGGTGATAGAGTTTGTTCAGTGTAATCTCTAGCACTAACTATTTCTATTTCTGGAGAATTAAAACCTTTATTATAGTTTACTGAACCAAATCTATGTAGATCTACTGGTTGCACGTAAGTATTAGCTGTATGAGAAGAGGCATTATTGTTTGTTTGAAAAACTTGAAATTCGTTTCTTATATGTTCTATTCTTGAAGCAAATTCTACATTAGTTCTTGGCATACGTAAATACTGATTATAGTCTTCAAAAAACTTTTCAAATAGTTCTAATTGAACTTGAGTAGCCAATTGATCAAACTCAAAAGGAGTTATGTATCCTCGCTGCTCTTTATTAAGAATACTTAATACTGTAGTATATACCGTGTTTACATTTATTGCCATTTTAATCTTTTATTTAAAAAAAAAGAGCACGCCTCCTCCAGTCAATGGTAAATCATTCATTAGTCTACTTATAAATTCCCGTCAAAAAATTAAAAAAAAGCTGATGCTCATTGGTAAAATTAAAACTTCGTTACTTTCAAAAAACTCATTTCCTACGTCAATTCTAAAAGAGGAGTGCCCCTCGCCACATAGTAATATAACCTATCCACAATATCTCCTGCGATAATGTAATAACTGTCACGTTAATACATCCAGTTACCAGCATAAGGAGTTTATGCGTTTATTTATCATACTGCTTCTAATATTATTCACTAACAAGTCTCGAATAACCCACAATGTACCCTTGCGGGTATATTGCTTTTGTTATTTTTTGAAAAATTAGAGAACAAAGAAATTACAGTACCATGCTTAATTATATTATTACTTGTTTATTTTATTTATTACTTGTTTATTTAAGTTTTTTATCTATAGACTTATACACTTCAAGTCCCTCGTCTGTTTTAAACCACGCAGCCATTGCTGAATATGGGTTTTCATCAAAAGGAGTTACCATTAGTTTTTTACCATTACTAGCCCAAGTAAAAGTTCTTTGATCATTAGATAATGCTATTACACCGTTTTCAGTAGCGTTTATAGCAAAGTTTCTTAATACAACATTCTCATCATTTGCTAGTTCTATAACTAAAGCTGGGTTGTGTTTAGCAAACAATAGTATATCTCTTTTTAATTCTTTGCTTGATAGATTAGAAACATTAGAACCTAGCTCTACTCTTAATATAGCTTCAGCTTGTTCTATTTCCATGTTTTTTGCTATATTTAAAGCTTCTAATTGTAAATCTAGTGCTTCTAACTCATCTACAGCTTCAACCTGTCTATCTAGTTCTGAATAAACAACCTTATTATGAGGGTGTTTTATTAAAAACTCTTGTAGAGTTCTTTTTTCTTTAGGTACGTGTAGAACACCATTTTCAAAAACGATATGACTAAGTGTCACAGGTCCTTTTTGTTCATCAGCAAATATACTTTTTTGATTAGTAGCATATCTTAACTCTCTTTCATAACCTTTTTCTGGATCAAACCAAACTAAAGGGTATCTTTTACTGTGCTTACTAGGTATTGTATATGTTAATGGTTCTTTTTGTCCATTTAAATAGTAGTGTCTATCTTTATATTCCCAATGATTTTTAGCCTCTTGATTAGGAGCAAGAGCTTGTTCTTCGTATGTTTCCATAATATAATATAATATAATAATTAAAAAAGACCCCGCCGAAGCGGGATCTTATTATTTTTTTGATTAAGTGTAAGATATTTCACCAACAACTTTTGATAAACTAACGTCAATCATTCCTGATCCTCCGCTAATTAAACCAACAGCGTTGTTCAAATTATCCACGTCAGCTTGTGTAAAGTGAGTAGCTGCAGTTGCTTGAGCCCAACTAACAGGTATTATTGTATATTTTAAAGTATCGCTACCTAAAAATAATATAATAATTTTACCATCATCAGTTCCACCTTCATCTAATTTTATGCTAACTACACTATCAGCTGGCATTACATCAAATGCACTAGCTTTTTTTAGTTTTACATGTCCCATTTTCTTATTTTTTTTAAATGTTAATAATTAATTATACAGTCTTAAATAACACGAAGTTATTAGCTGCTTGTGTAA
>TARA_R110002153_G_scaffold224678_1_pt1 | contig 15816 bp, 12 predicted proteins | sample TARA_R110002153 | Tara Oceans TARA_R110002153 (sample SAMEA4398193) | marine metagenome | biome: Polar Biome; feature: [SRF] surface water layer (ENVO:00010504); material: water (ENVO:00002006), including particulate matter (ENVO:01000060) such as... | depth 5 m
ATCCGGACTCAGCGCCGAGCAGGCGGTTCAAATCGAGCGGTTACGAACGAAATCGACACCACCGTGTAGCTCCGTGGAGACTCCCATGGAGAAACTCCCTTCCAAATTGCAGGAAAAGACGTTCTCGCAAATCAGGATAGCTATTGGAATGTGGGATCGGCGCAGCGCTTACATCGGACCTATCTTGCCCACGAACAAGGCGACTCCATAAATCCGATCATGGCAGCCGTCGGATACAACTTCCGCCTCATCCTCGGGTGAATCAGGTTTCTTTGGCTCCAAATCTGGATTAGATGGATAACCAGTCCATCAGTGATATTCGCGTAGTTCACGTTCGGCACAATCGGCTAAACTGGTAATTTTGCGAATTACAGGCACTGAAGGCTCTATTCGTATTTTTCTAACTCACTTTGGAGGTCTTCAGTGAGCTGTTCTACAGATGGTGTCGTTCCCATGTCTGTTGGCGTATAAAAAACCCCGGGCAAGACCCCATTAGATTTTAAACTGGGAAGCAGTTCGCCCATCATCTCGTCTAGTGGAATTGAAACTGGGGCATATCCTGACCAAACTTCATTTGCGCAAAGTGCCGCATATTCACCTGTGGGCCACAAGGGGAAAACTTGCTCCCCATCATTTGTGGAGGCTAGCGCCCAACCATCTTGATACAACCCCCAAACACTTTCCCAATCCACGACAGTCTTAATAAAGTACTCGTAACGCTGATGTCCGGGCAAAGATATGACTGCTTCGATTTGCTTCTCATTAATCTTCATGGCACTTGCACTGATCTACGTTATCGCTCCGTCAATCAAGTGGTTTCTCCTTATTTTTCCGTCCAAAATCATCATACTTATGCTGACTTCGATGCAAGCCACGATCCTGAATATTCGAACTCCTGTAATCATAGCCCTTTGCAGCTTCCCTGCCACGTTGGTGCGCCAAATCTTTCCCAGGTGGATTTCGGATGTTTTTGCGACTGCCCCGAAGGATAGCATTGATTTCCTGCCTTATCCAACCTCTGATAGAGGAAGCCATTTTGTCGTCATTTACAAGAGATCTAAGTTTGCTCTGTTTCCCCGCTCGACCGCTTTTGTTAACTTTCCCATCTGGCTTGCTTTTCACTGAACTTGCATTTCTGCTCAATATACGCGCATTTTCTGCATTTACTCTAGCTTGTAGTACTGCAGAACCAGTTTTAGACATTCCGCCAGGGTGTCCCGCCGGTCCTGCTCTTTGGGCAATCTCCAGACTCTTTTCATCGCCTTTGTTCTTTTGGCGGGATCCAAGTTCTTCGGGCATGGCAATGTTGTCCACAGAATAAGCCATGTCCTGCTGTTGATCAGACGGATCGCCCCCCTCACCCGCCTCTCCATAGGCAAGCGCCCTCCCACCAGTCTGTTCCTGCGGATCAATGGAATGCCCGTTGGGATCACTTTTATTCACCGGATCGTTCTGGGCATAGGCATAACGGTTCGGCCCGACGCCCTCCAGGATCGGATCCCAATCATCGGGTGAGATGAAGCGTCCGAATGAGGGGTCCATATAGCGGGCGTTGAGATACATCAGGCCGGTTTCGGGATCATGACGCTCGTTGATGTAGCCCTTCTGCGTGGTCATCGCCGCATTGGTCGGCTCGCCATAGGCGGCATAGGCCGTCTCTTCGACAAGATTGCCCGACGCATCGGTGACAATGCGCACCGAGGACAGGTGATCGCGATGTATGAAGGTGGGCGCAGTGCCGACCAGCTTGATGTCCATATGCGGATAATGCGTATAGGCATCCATGGCGTAGACGCCGGTCGAGACCGGCGTGCCCGATGCGTCGATCTCTGCATCGGCATCCGGGTAGAGCGCCTCGGTGCCGGCGCCAATCTTCTTGACCCGTTTGCCTTCCGGGCCATAGGCAAAGTCGATGGTCGCTGCGGCCCCATTGATCACCTGCGACAGACGGTTGGCCTCATCCCAGGCAAGCGTTCGCGTGCCGTCAGCCGTCATATTGCCATTGTTGTCATAGGAGAGCGTATTGGCCCCCAGCATCAAGGGCGCATGCGGCCGTGTTCCCGTGCCCGCCGGATAGACAAAGCCTCCTGCAAGACGCGTGCGGCTGAGCAGATTGCCGCCGTCATCATAGGCGAAGGTTTCGCTCAGGCTGGTATCGCCCTGATTGGTGGCCGTGATCAGTTCATCACGGTCATTATAGCTATAGGTCCAGCTTTCTGCGGCGCTCTGGCCGGTGATGGACAGGATCCGCCCCATGGCATCGCGCTGGTAGCTGTTGTCCATCAGCACCGTCGTATCGGCCCTGGTTGTGGTGATGCCAGTCATCCAACGGCGCTGCGGCGAATAGGTGAAGTCGGTGGTTATGCCATTGGCATAGACGATCTGGCTTGTCTGGCCGTCCGCCTCATAGGCAATCGATGTGACCAGGGATGGAACGCTCTGCAACCTTCCATCAACGCCATAGACCCAGGGGGAACTGGCAGAACCAACTGCAATGAGATGCGGATCATAGAGTTTCCAGATGGGAAGCTCACCCTGATCCTCGCCCATGAAGGTCGTATGGGTCGCACCATCAATCGTCACCTCATTCTTCGCTACATTGCCCGAGGCATGATAATCAATGGTTCGAATGGCGCTGCTGTTCGAGGCGGTCGTCAGTTGGCCGATATTATAGGTGCCGGTGCGCTGCTCATCATAGGTGTTCTGGGCAAGCACGGGATCGGCAACAACCGGACTGACAATGGTGCGGCTTAATGCCCGGCCGATATTGTCATAGCTCATGGCTGTAATCATGCCGCGCGCGTCTGTCTGACTGGTCAGACGATTGGCCTGATCGTAGACATAGGACCAATTACCAAGATCGGGATCGCTGACCGACAGGCGATTGCCGGCAAGATCATAGGTATAGGACCATGTGGCGCCGATATTGTCCTGCACACCGATCAGGCGACCAAAGGCATCATAGGAATGCCATTCCTTCACATTGGCCGTCTCCCGGTTGTGATGAATGACCTTGCCGCGTGTGCTGGTGACGGCAATGGAGGTGCGGCCAAGCTCGTCCGTTAGCCGCACGGCGCTCAGCGGCACATTGCCGGCATCATTGCCAATTGGCACGGATGCGGCCAGCAGATAGTCCATCGTCCGTGACGAGGCATCCGGGTTCTGTGTGGTGACAACGCGATTGGACCAGTCAAATGTATTGGTTGTCCAGTAGAGCGTATCACCACTGGCATAGGGCTGGCTGACGGCCTGCGTGTTGCCGCGGGAATCAAAGATCGTATCGACAATCTCGGCGGTTGAAAGTGCATTCGGCTTTTGCTGACGCCAGATGCGACCACGGCCATCATAGAAGGTCTCCGTGCTGCTCCAGGCCTGTGTTGCCAGCGGCAGAAGCTTCTGATGTACCACTCGCTGCAGCGCCGCATTGCCCTCATCGAAATAGGCGATCACCTCCTGTGCGCCCGTCACCGCATTCACATGGCCCGCCTCGCGGCAAAACACATCCTGGCTGAAGCTGGTCACAACACCATTCATATCCGTCATTGATGATCGTGCATCACAAACGGCATTGAAGGTCTGCACGGTTTGATGACGGGTATCACCGGCAAAGTACAACGCATTGCGCTCTGCCACCGGATAGATGTGATGGACCGTATCGTAATCCCATTCGGTCCGATTGCCCTCGCCGTCCACTTCAAACAATGTGTTGCCATAAACGTCATAGCCGGCACTCGATACAATCGCCGGCAATGAGCCATCGGCAGAGCGCAGCAGGGAGCGACCAGTCACATGGCCCTTTGTCGGGGCGACTCCATGGGCGGCGCCATCATAGGACATCTGCTCCTGCGACAGCAGCGCGCCCGCTGTTCCCGATCCTTCATACACCGAAACGCTGGAAGGCAGGGAAACAATGTAATCCACCGTATTGGCGACAAAGCTCTGCGCTCTGGTCGTCTCGTCTCCGGCAACATCAATACGGCCCAGATCGCGAAGCTCGACAACATTGCCGTAGCCGTCATAGCTGTTCTGCGAGCGGGTCGTCAGCGTGACCGGCGCACCGGCAACGCCATAACCACCGCCAAGCGGCGATTGCAGCAGGTAGTCGGCAAGACGTGCCTGCGCATCGGCCAAAGCGGCCTGCGCCACAGACAAATCTGCCTCAAGAAGGGCAACCAAATCCTGTGCATCGCTTAGTGCCACCTGGGCGTTTGTCAGAGTTGTCTGTAATGCTGCCAGGTCTGCCTGCTGAGAAGCCAGTATAGTTTCCTGGGCGATCCGATTGGCGGCTGCTGCATCGCGCAGGTCGAGATAGTAATCGCGCAAAGCGGGCCACCAGGACCAAAAATTGGCACTTGACTGGTGGTCAGCCTCTTCCTGCGTGTATTGGTCAATCAAAGCCTGCGTCGAAAGGATTTCTGCCTCAAGTATACCAATCGATGATTGGGCCGTATCGACTTCAGCCAGAAGAGAGGGAATACCAGCATTTGTCGCATCAAGCTGCGACTGCAGTGCTGCAACATCGCTTTGATAGTCGGCAATCAGACCCTGATAATAGACCTCCACATCACCCACATTATCGGGATGCTCGTAGACACTGTCGGGAACAACACCCACTTCGTTCTCAGTCAAAGCCGTGTCGCTGGATACGCGCAAGGCTGTATAGGGCTTGACCGTATCGTTGATGGCATAGGTATGAGTGACCTGCTTGCGAACAACCCCCGCGCCATCCTTGTGGGTCACCTGCTCAGGTGCGCCATAGCTGGCCACATCCTGACGCAGCAAAGTCTCAACCGTCGGGCGCCCGGCCTCGCCATGGGCCAGCGGTTTTGTCTCGGTAATCTTTCGGAAACCCATGAAGCGGCGATCACCGATGTCGTATTTGCCACCCTCATAGGCATAGTTTGTCTCGGCCACCTGGCCGCGGCCGTCATCATGGCTCAGCGATGTTACAACAGGCATGACAAAGGGCATGAAATCATTGTCGAAACGCGAGGACGGTGTGTACTTCATCGTCACCGTGCCGCCCAGTTCATCCGTTACCGACCTCAAAAGGCCAGGCGTGCCATCGGGATAGTCGGAATACCAGACCCAGGATTCGTTGTAATTCATATGGTAATTGAAGATCGGGTCAGAAATGCCATCGCCGTTGAAATCACCCATGCCGATCATGAATTCGCCATTCCATCCAAAGGTCATGGAGGTGTCTTTAAACAGCTGGTGACCTGATGGATCGGTGCGAAATTGCAGGAACGCATGGCGGCGCTGATCATCATTGCCAACATAGACGAGGAAATCTGTCAGGCCATCACCATTCAGATCAGCGATACCGGGGGCTTTGCGGGCTTTGAGATCACCCGATACCGTGCCCCCATCGACACGCTCAAAGGCCTTGCCGGTATTCAGATAAATCCGGATTGCACTGTTTTCCACCTGGAATATATCTGCAGCGCCATCGCCATTCAGGTCGACGACATGCATTTCCCGACCAAAAATGGTGTAGCCAAAACTCGCTGGAACAGAACCGGAATAACCTTCAACACTGGTGTGGGAATTGGCCACAGCTGTATATTTGCGTTCTTCGCCATTGCCGTTGAAATCAGCGCTGCCAATGAGATTGGTACTGTCACCTTCCATTGACAACGTGCTGATCATGTCGCCGTCACGATCCGATGTATAGACTGAAAGGCCAGATGAATTGGAGCATTGCGGAGCAAAAGGTCCGCTGCCGCCAGGGCCACAATTTGCACATTCTGCGGCAAAAGGCCCATCGCCACCACTACCACAATAGGAATGAAACCCATCCGTGCGATTATAGGTCTGAATGCTTCCAATTCGAGTGTTCGAGTAACTAAAGGCCGGCCCCTCTCCGGCTGTTGCCGTGCCACTTGCCTGCATACCAAGGACAACGGCCGTTTGTTCAGGTGACTGAAAGGCACCAGACCTCTGGAACGTTGTCGCGCTTGGCTCATTCCCCAAAGAACTATAGTTGCCGTTGAATGTTTGCAGACTTGCGTCAGGGTCGCCATAGCGATCAAACACATATAAAAGCCCCCTCCACGTAGTGTAACAGACGGCATTCTGTGCCCAGCCAGAACATTGTGAACCGGTTTCAATACTATGCAGTTCATCAATGCCATCGCTATCCATATCCGTACCGACAAGTGTGGGGAGTGCTGCACTGGCCGCAATGGGCTTGTTCTTTGGCATTCGGCTGGTGTTCAAACCATAATAATCCAGAGCAACGGTTGGACGGGCCGTTCCGGCGCTGATCGTGCCGGCACCATCAACGACGCTGTCCGTGCCATGACGGGTGATGGCAACCAGACGGGATGCGCCCGAATGGGCGTCTGTGTCATAGGAAAGGGCAACGGCTGAACGCATCAGCCCACCGACCGTCACAGTGATGGTTTTGATCCGCTGCTCATAGCGCGTCAGTGTCTGGCCATTGGCCATGATCAGCATGTCCGGCCGGGTCTCCAGATAGAAACGCACCTCAACGCCATTGTAACTGATCGTTTCAGCATAACAGGCAGGCTGTGTATCACAGGCATAGTCAAAGCTGACCGTATTGCCATCCCTGTCCATGATCGAAGACAACAGCCAGCGATACTGATCAGCGGAATTGGCATGTTCAACCGTTCCACCGAAAGTTCCCGAAGAGGCAAAAACCCGCATTGTCCCGTCGCGACCGGTGATTGTCCAGGTGTTGGCGACAGCATCAAAGACAATGCGCTGATAGCTCTCCACCTGCGTGGCATGCGTACCGCCATTGTCGCAGGACGGGCTGATGGTTCCGGAAACACATGCGATCAGATCCTGGCCATTCAGCAGGAAAACGTCACCACTGTCATAAGCAGGCAGACCGCGCCCGACACTGGCCCGTTCAATCACATCAAAACCGGCCATGCCCCAGCCATAGCCAAGCCAGCCCTGATAGAGGCCACTGCGTTTGGTTTTGCGGCCGGAATCATATTGCAGCTCGATGTTCTTCTCCAGCCCGCGATAGGCTGGCAGATCAAGCGCGAATGTGTAGCTGGCATTGCCGCGCCCGGCTGCCTGCGCCAATTTGGGTGCAGGCACTTTGACCACGTCCGCCGCATCCTCGACAGCGCCTGCCATCTGAGGTGAGATACAGGCAATTGTGAGGACCAGTGCTGCCCGCGCAGCAAACAAAAACAATGTCGATGCAATAGATTTGAACTGAATGACAGAACGATCAATACAACCGGAAATAACCACTACTGGTGTCATGGAAACACAACCCCCAATATTATATATATCAAGCATCGCTCGACAAAGAGAACTCCATGCCGCTCAACGCATTGTTTATATTTGCTTTACCCAACCCCTCGGGAAATAAATCGCGACGGCTGCACACAAGAAAAACAGCCGTCAATATGATATGCACGTATCGCGATTATTCATCGCAACATCTGATTCGCAATATGAAATTACCAAAAGTTGCAGAGCCCGACCAAATTCCTGTGGAAACTGTCATAGAACGCCACCCTGTTCTCGACAGCGTCAACAATGATCGGCAACGTCATGAAAGAGCGCATATCGGGTTTTGATTTATTGGTAGATCTGCTGATTGAGTGGCCGCAGCGCATCACCGTTCAACATCAAAGGCACAGGCCGAAATGAACACTGCAATTGAAACTTTACGCGATGCGCAAATCTGGCTGGCTGATGAGATGGCCGATCTCAGGCCGCGCGTCAGGTCAAACAATGGATCTGCTGCTGCGATTTGCATCATTCTCGGCGAACAGGGTAACCTGTTTCCGTGTGAAATTCTGTTACCCGGCAAAGACGTTCAAATTTTCATAGAATCGATTGATGCTTTTGACGATGCCATCAATAACCTGTCTCGCAGTACCGGTTCAGCCTGTCATATTATTTTGTCAGGCAGACAGTTCATCATGAGAAGCCTGGCCGATATTCGGCTGCCACGCAGTCGTGCATACCACATGGCATTGGTCGACCTTACGAGAAATACGCCTTTTGTTCCTGATGATGTTCATATTGTCTTTGCGGACCGTTCTGTATCCGTTTCCGACACCTCCTATTACATCATAAAGAAAAGTGGCCTTGACGAAATAGTCAGTACTCTTTGCAACAGCGGCCGTTCCATTGATGCAATTCTGCTTCAGGTCGATGGGGAGAATCGATCGTTGGACAAAAGCAGTCTTTTGGCAATAAGAGGCATGCGTTTTGCGGAGCGGATGAACGGGTGGTTGATGGTCGCCTGCGCAATCACATTGCTGGCAGGCCTGACGGGTGTTTACGGGATTGCCGACCATAGGCTTCAAACCGCCCAGCAAATTCTCAACAGGAACATTTCAGAAGCACAAGCAGAAGCAAAACTGGCCAAGACAAAATTCCAACGCCAGAACCTGCTGCACGAACAAATGTCATCACTCAGACGGGAGAAAAATGTCACCAGTTCTGCGGTCTATATCTGGGAACACTTATCACGCGTCCTGCCAGACAACACTTGGCTGAGTGACCTGGATTTCGCTGATAACAAGGTTACCCTGTCAGGATTTTCCACGTCCGCGGCCTCGTTAATCCCACTCCTGGAAAAAACACAGCAATTTGAAAATCCTCAATTCAAATCTTCTGTCAATAAAGTGCCCGGTCAGGTCTTTGAGCGGTTCATTTTGCAAACACAAATTGTCCAGGCAGGCTCATGATCTGGATTTTGAACAGTTCACAATCCGTCAGGCGGATATTGGCAATTGCCATCATGGTGTTTGTGGCAGGTAGCCTCTTCCTGTTGTTGTGGCTTGGCGTTTCGGACCTTTATCAAAAGAACGATCTTGTTATTGAACAAAGAATTTTGCTCGGGCAATTGCAGAAGACGATCAACCGTTTGCCTCTTCTCGAAGAGCAGCAAGCGACTATCCTCGCGAGCAGAAGCGATGGCGATTTTCTCGAGGGTTCGAGTAAAACTGTCATCCGCGCAGAACTTCAACAACGTTTCAAACAAATTGCCGGCGCCCAAAAGGTCAATGTGATCTCAGTGGGCGATGCGCCAGAGTTTATTAAAAGCGAGGTGATCTATATTGGCTTGCAAGCAAATGTCTCGGGCACCATAGAAAGTCTTCATCGAGCATTTCTGGCATTGGAAAGCGCTCAGCCATTGCTCTTCATCACCCGGCTGACCGTCCGTTCGACAGGCGGGTTATCGCAACAGGCAAGCATTTCTGAACCGGTTCTGATTGCCCAGCTCAGACTTTATGGGGCGCTTCGTCCGAATGCAGCTGCCAATGCGGAGCCACTGCAGTGAAGATGGTTTACCTGATAATCCTGTTGATGATCGGTATGTCCGGTTTCAGCTTTTCCGCGATGCATATGCTGTCCAGTCCGTTGGCTACGTCTGCAATTGAACCATCGGAAAATCAGGAAATGCCTCTGGACCGAAGTCAGGAAAATGCGTCTTTGGAGAATTCAAACGTAAGAGACATAAATTATTCTGCGACAATATCACGCCCACTTTTCAATCGTGATCGGAAAAAATTCGTAAAGCCGCCCCCTCCCAAACCGGCGCTTCGAAAGCCGGTTGTTTCGGTAAAGCCGCAAGTGAGGACCACTATACCTGTTCAAGAAAAGCAACCTGATCCCGTCTTTACCCTGCTCGGCGTCAGCATAACCGACGACAAGGCCATGGCTTTGCTATCAGAACCCGGCAGCAAAAACGTCTGGGTTTCAACGGGGGATAAGGTGAAAACATGGAATGTAGAGGCAATTGGACAAAACAACGTACGACTGTCGAAAAACTCACGCGAAATTAGTCTGTTTCTCTATGCAGAAAGGCCTCAGTGAATTGCCGACGACACGGAACTCCACAAATTGCAATCGGACGGATGCCGGATTCAGTCTCGTTGTCGTCTTGTGGACCATATTGGCTATTTCAGCGATCCTGACTCCACTTTCAATCAGAGCTCGGAATCAGGCAGCGCATGCTGCAGGAAATCAGCAAGTGGACAGGCTTGATACTCTCTCTCAGGGAGTAGCGAACGTCCTTATTGCACAATACAGAAGCACTATGGCGAGCGGGAATGCCAATGGCGCAGCGGCGAATTCATCAATCCACCGCTGCAAAAGCGGAAAACTGACGATTTCCCACCAGCTTCAAAATCATGCCGGATTGCTAAATATCAATGCAGTTAGCCAAGCGTCTCTTGCATCTGCTTTTCTTTCATTAGGCAGAAATAATCAGGATGCGCAATATCTGTCAGAGCAGGTTATTGCTTATCGCTCATTCTCAAATGGCTCACAATCAAGCAGGGGCGAAAATATTATTGGAGGCCCCAAAGGAGCACCTCTTGAGACTGTGTCCGAACTATACGACATTGATGGCATGGGCCAGTTGGCCTTTCGTGATTTGCGCAAGACATTTACGGTACATTCAAAATCCAACACGCTGGCGCTTCAATCGACACCTGAACACCTCAAAAAGGCTATCGAGCAAAGTCAAAGTCTGCGAGGCGCTGATTGGAATAATTCTGCACTGATGTCCCTGCCTGTAACCGTTTCGGTAACAATCAGCCGTGGCTCGTTCAAAGGCCAATTCAACGGCATATTCGCCATACAGACCACCAATGGTGCCTCAAACCAAATCGTTGAATCCTGGAGATATGATGCGCCGCATGAAACCAATGGGAATCCGCCAGTTTCCTTGTGCAGCGAAATTTTTGGCTCCGAGTTTGCGAATGCTCTGGAGCATTTTGGTTAGATCATGGACATCAGGAAAAAGAAAAAATTGTCCGGTTTTGGCAATTACCTCAAAGATAATTCCGTCATCAGCCAAACGGATTTTTCCCGGATGATGTCTGCTTCGCAATCTACAGGCCATCCAACGGATGTCGTGTTGATTGAATTGGGACTGGTGCCGGAAGAACAGTTGTCACTGCATTTTTCAAATTATCTGGGCATTGACGACGTCAAACCTCTTGCCGCTCAACTTGACAGTGCCTTGGTTGAGAGGCTGGGTATGGAATATCTTGTCAACGCCGGCCTTGTGGCTGCGACGAAAGACGATGGATCCGTCAAGCTGATTGTGGCGGATCCTCTAATGTCCGATGACCCGTCCATGATCTCATATCTGCTCGACCAACGGTTGGAAGTTTGCTGTGCTCCGCGCAGTCATATACTTGAGACGCTACATGAATGGAGTTCGCTCCATAGTCTGGCACAGGAGACAATACAAAATCTTGATCATTCTGTTGAACTTGAAATTCAAGATGTCAATCGACTGAAGGATGTCGCCAACGAAGCACCGGTAATTCGATTGGTCAATGATGTTATCCAGCGGGCAGTCGATAAAAGAGCAACGGATATTCATATCGAACCATCGGAAGACATGGTTGCAATCCGTTTTCGTTGCGACGGCGTGTTGGTGCAGGATCAGACCGTATCGAGTCAATTGCATGCCGGACTTTCGACACGGCTTAAAATACTGTCTCAGCTCAACATTGCAGAAAGGCGCCTCCCCCAGGACGGCCGTCTTCGACTCGCGGTGCGTGGTCTGCAAATCGATATGCGCATTTCCGTCATGCCTTCTGTTTTTGGCGAAACCTTTGTTTTAAGAATACTTGACAGGAATACTGTCCCTCTGCATTTGGACGCACTTGGCTTTGCCGAGGCCGACGCAGCACGTCTCAAGAAACTCGCTACCATGACGAATGGCATCGTGTTGGTTACCGGGCCAACAGGGAGTGGAAAGACAACTACTCTCTATTCAATGATTAATGAAATCGATTTCAGCGGCACGAAGGTTTTTACAGTTGAGGATCCGGTTGAATACCGGATGAAAGGCATAACCCAGGTTCAGGTTAATACTGCGATTGATCTGGATTTTGCCAAAACGCTGCGCACCATATTGCGGCAGGATCCAGACGTCATCCTGATCGGCGAGATCCGCGATTCAGAGACAGCCCAAATAGCTATTCGTGCTGCATTGACCGGGCACCTCGTCTTTTCCACCTTACATACAAACAGCGCAGTAGGTGCGTTCTCGCGTCTGTTGGATATGGGCATAGAAAAATATCTGCTTGCCGACACTGTGCGTGCGGTGATTGGCCAGCGGCTCCTGCGAAAGACCTGTCAGGCATGTGTGGAGGAAACGCGGGCAATCTGCAAAACATGCAATGGAACCGGGTACAGCGGGCGGGTTGCTACCTATGAAATTCTAAACGTCACGCAGGCAATTCGGCAGGAAATAAACGATTCCGCAACAGAGGCTGAAATCCTCGCCGCAGCCAACACCAACAATTTCGTTTCATTGGCCGATCACGCACAAACACAATTGAACCACGGTCTGACCGATGAAAAGGAAATTGCGCGCGTCCTTAATCTTGGGGTTTTTGAATGACCCTATTTACCTATAAAGCCTATTTGAAAAATGGATCAATAGATAGCGGCGTCATAGACAGCGAGAGTGAGGAAATTGCGTTTCAGGCTCTCTCGCGTGCGGGCAAGTTGCCGTTTCAGGTAAAGGCTGCCGCAAAAGGCAAGTCATCTCGAGGCCCTGAAAAAAAACCTTTTCAGTTTTCACTTTTCTCCAAGCTCGATAACAAGAGAATATTTTCTGATATTTCGGTTTTGCTGCAATCTGGATTTACAATAGATCAAGCGCTCTTGGCCATCTCGTCCGATGCTGCCAATAGTGCCGAGCGGGCTCGTTGCGAGACCATTCTTGGCAGATTGAAGGAAGGGACCTCAGTCGCCCAGGCCTTCACATTCGAAGGCATTCCACAGGATGTGATCGCATTGATATCTGCGGGTGAAAACAGCGGAAATCTGCCTACTGTTTTTCATGCCATTGCCTCTCGCTTTGAACAATCGGAAAAATACAAGGCAGAGGCGCAGGAGGCACTGCTTTACCCAGTGTTTCTTATCATTATGATGATAGCCGCAATATTTATATTGGCCTTCTATCTGGTTCCAGCCATAGAACCGATTTTTGAAGGTAGCGAAACGGGCATGCCCTTCGTTGTTTCGTGGCTTTCGGCTTTCCGTCAAATCATTGCAGAATACGGTATATGGATCATGACAATTATGTCTCTGGTTATTACCGCAGCGCTGCTTTCTCTGCGTTTCAGGCGCTGGATATTGGCATTTAGACGGTTTTTGCCCATTGTCGGCACATTCATGCAGGAGGACGCGATTGCTCGGTATCTGCGCATTTTGCATCTGTTGTTATCAAATGGCGTTGCGCTGAAATATGCGATGAATCTGGCAATGGATACAGCCACTGAAGGGCATCTCATGACCAGACTCAGCGCTGCGGAAGATGATGTAACCGCCGGTTCCAGCGTTCATGATGCACTTGATAAAACAGGTATCCTTAGCGACGGACTGATCGCTCATATTCGCATCGGAGAAGAGTCCAACAATCTACCGATGATGCTTGGTCGGGCCGCGACAGCAATGGAGGTTCGTCAAAAACTCAAGCTTGAAAGGCTATTGAAATTTTTGACCCCGGCAATAACAATTTCCCTTGGGCTGCTCATTGGTCTTCTTGTTACATCGGTCATGACAGCCTTGTTGAGTATCAACGAATTTGCATTACGTTGAGGATAAGCGTGACCAGGACATCTGCAACCAAAGGCACACAGGGTTTCACCTTAGTGGAATTATTGGCCGTATTGCTGGTTTTGGCATTGACCACCGGAATACTGGGGCTTTCCCTTTCAGGGCGTCAGGCACGCGAGAACGTCGTGGAATTTTCCCATCATATGGCGCAATTGTTGTCTCTGGCACAACAGGACTCACAACTGACAGGCACGATCAGACGTGTCGTGATCGATCTGGATAAGAGTACAATTGCCTATGATGAAAGGAACGAAAATCGCTCCATTCCGCCTGAGTTTGAATTAACGATCCTCGTCGGGCAGGAGCTTATCCAATCCGATGGCCGCATCCCTGTCATCTTCTTCAGCGAAGGTGGCTCGACGGGTATTGTGATTAAAATACTGAACGCCCAGGGGACAATGATAAAGGTTCAAACCAGCTGGCTAACCGGTCTTACGCGGGTGGTGAGAAATGACAGTGATTAAATCCTGCGAAGCAAATGAATCTGGTTTCACTCTTTTGGAGACCCTAGTCGCGTTTGTCATTCTTGCTATATCACTGGCTGTGGCTGTGCGGACCGTCAGTTTCAGCATACATAATTCAGAACGTTCCAGAATCCAGGCCGAAATGCGCCATATTGCACGGGCGGTCCTTCTGGAAAACAGTTCGCATTCCACAGGGCAGTATGAGCAAGATGGGCATTGGGGACGCGATTATTCCTGGCGTTTTTCCATTGCGCCTATCAACGTGAAATCAACACAAAACATCCGTCAAACAAAGATGCAAATTTCGCATGATGTTCCACCGCTAATATCAACGACTTACATCAGCTTTGTAGAGCAGAAGTGATGGTTAGGCATCATAAGATGGTGTTATCAATCACCTGGCCCCAATATACCCCCAATGATGATGGCGAGGCCGGTTTCTCACTGGCGGAAATATTGGTAACTTTGGTGGTTCTGGCCTTGATCACGGCAATGACGACTGGTTTTCTCGGTCAGCTTGGTAAAGTTGTGCAAGTCCACCAGGATCGTGCAGCACAACAACAAATAGACAGCATAACGCGTTATCTGGAGCGCGCATTTGAAGCCGCATTGGCGTTGCCAATCGACATATCTCAAAACAAAAACCGAGCATTTTTTATTGGAAATTCGACTGATCTGACATTCGTGAGCGGAGCAAGAATTGGTATCAGCGAGGCAGCTTTACGCACCCGACATATCCACTTGTTAACACAAGGTCACGCAAACCAACTTGCCCAGGAAATCAGCATGAGGCGATTTGATAAGACAAAAAACGGAGAGCGAGCACCGATTATCGTACCGATTATTGAGGGGGTCACAGACCTGCGTTTTTTCTATCTTGGAAAACCGGGAAAAGTGCCAGATGGCAGTTGGGCCAGCACTTGGTCAGAAAACCGTTCATTGCCTGTTGCTGTAAGATTTTCCCTGGAAGTTGAAAGGGATGGCCGCATTTACAAAAGTGACGGGTTTGCAAAAATACAAACATCTTCCAGGTAAGTCATTTCGGCGAATAGAGTTAGTCGCTATTAGATATATCGGCATCCAGCCCTTCGCCACCTGCCTTTCCATCCCTTCCCAGCGATGAAATAATAAAAGCGCTGCTTTTATCATCTAAACGGTAGGTGTAAGGATTGCCCCAGGGATCCTGCAACTTGTCTGCCTGCTTTAAGTAGGGGCCATTCCAACGAATTGCATCCGTTGGTTTCACTGACAGCGACGCTATACCCTGATCGGTGTCAGGATAGCCAAGATTATCTATGTAATACAACTCCAGCGCGGCTTCGATGTTGCTGATTTGAACACGAGCAGTGTCAACTCTTGCAGAACCCAGATAGCGCAACACCTGTGGCACGGCAAAGGACGTTATCAAACCGATAATTGCCAGGACAACGAGAAGTTCTACCATCGTAAACCCCGCCTGGGATCCAAACGCCAGAGCCTCTCTATTGTTATGTTGTTTCACAGTGTTCGTCATATCGAGTCTCACCCAATCTAAGCTAGCAAACCAATGGTCGTGAAGGTTTCCAAGCACCAACTCACAAAAAGCCCAATCGCCAAAAACGGACCAAAAGGTGTCTGTCCGGTTGTTTGGAACCTGAAATCCCTGCGATTGAACAGTCGCATCGATATCAGGGCTGCAGCGCTGGATAAGAAAACAAAGACAGGCAGGTTTGCTGGATGAAGCCAAACGGCCGCCGCACCGGCCATTTTTACA
>TARA_R110002153_G_scaffold5120_8_pt1 | contig 15814 bp, 12 predicted proteins | sample TARA_R110002153 | Tara Oceans TARA_R110002153 (sample SAMEA4398193) | marine metagenome | biome: Polar Biome; feature: [SRF] surface water layer (ENVO:00010504); material: water (ENVO:00002006), including particulate matter (ENVO:01000060) such as... | depth 5 m
TTGTTCTAATAAGTCCAAAGCTGGCACACCAATGTTGCCACCCATTAATACCTTTTTACCTGCCGCTTTACACATTTCCATTACTAGGTGTGTCACAGTCGACTTTCCGTTTGAACCGGTAATTGCAATTACAGGACAGCTATTAAACTGAGCAAATAATTCGATATCACCAATCACATGGACACCAGCCTCAATGGCTTTTTGAATAGCCGGGTTATTTAGGTCGACACCTGGGCTTAGCACTATCAAGTCTGCTTGAGTTAATTTAGCCGCATTCAACTCACCTAATACTAAAGGGATATCTAAACTAAGTGGCAATTCATTACGGGTGTCCATGGCAATAACATTTGCCTTTTTAGCTAATAAAAAACGCACGCAAGATAAGCCAGTAAGGCCCATTCCTACTACTGCGATATTTTTATTAGCTAACGACAATTTTTGCACTGTTATTTATTCTTCCTTTTAACCTAATTAACGCAATTTCAAAGTGGCTAAACCCACTAACACTAACATCAATGAAATAATCCAGAAGCGCACGATAACGCGCGGCTCAGGCCAGCCCTTTAATTCGTAGTGATGATGTATTGGCGCCATTCTAAAAATCCGTTTTCCACGCATTTTGAACGACCCAACTTGTAAAATAACCGACAAAGTTTCGGCAACAAAGATGCCGCCCATTATAAAGAGCACAATTTCTTGGCGAACTAAAACAGCTAATATTCCTAATGTTCCGCCTAATGCCAAAGAGCCAACATCTCCCATAAACACCTGAGCCGGATAAGTGTTAAACCATAAAAATCCTAGGCCAGCTCCTACTATGGCTGTACAGACAATAACTAACTCACTGGTAAGTGGCAGATAAGGTATATGCAGATATGCAGAAAAATTAATATTGCCTGTTACATAGGCAAATATGGCAAAAGCTCCTGCCACTAAAACAACAGGAACTATCGCAAGCCCGTCCAAACCGTCAGTCAGGTTTACAGCGTTACTTGTGCCTACAATAACGAAATATGTCACAACCAAAAACAACATACCCATTTGCGGCATAACGTCTTTAAAAAATGGCACTAACAAAGCGGTTTCAGCAGGATTTTGTTGGCTTGAATACAAGTAGAGCGCAACAACAATCGCAATAACAGACTGCCAAAAGTACTTCCAACGAGCGATTAAACCTTTAGCATCTTTACGGATCACTTTACGGTAATCATCTACAAAACCAATAGCACCGAAACTAACCAAAACAAACAAGGTGACCCACACGTATCTGTTGGTCAAATCACTCCATAACAACACACTAGACACAATGGCAGCCAGGATAAGCAATCCACCCATAGTGGGTGTGCCCGATTTCGCAAAATGGGATTCTGGACCATCATCACGTATGGTTTGACCTATTTGCATACGTTGCAACCAACGGATCATTTTTGGACCAATAATCACAGCAATTAACAAAGCAGTTAAGGTGCTTAATATAGCGCGCAAGGTTAAATACGAGAATACTCGAAAACCTGCTTCAAACTGCTGTAGCCAATCTGCTAACCAAATCAGCATGCAATTCTCTCCCTGAAACGTTCAAGCTTTCCCAATGGGGATTCCTCCAACGCTTTGACCACTAATTCCATACGCGCACTGCGAGAACCTTTAACCAAAATGCTGATGTCACATTTTTGCGGCAAGGTTTGTTGGTTGATAAACTCAACAACCTGCTCTACACGGCTAAAATGACGACCTTGATCAGCAAACACATCACTAGCACTTTGACTCAATACACCCAAGGTATAGAGTTTATCGATACCTTTTTGTTTGGCATATTCACCAACTTGTTCATGGTAATAGCGGGCTTTTTCGCCTAATTCGGCCATATCCCCAAGTACCAGTATTTTTATCCCAGCAAAACTAGACAACAAGTCGATTGCAGCATTTACCGAGCCTACATTTGCATTGTAGGTATCATCCAAAATTTTCACTTGATTAGTCAGTTGTTTAACATGCAAACGACCGGCGACATGTGGCATATCACGTAGCCCCTCGCGCACATCTTGCAGCGTTGCGCCTACTTCTAAAGCTAGTGCAGTCGCCACTACAGCATTACTTACATTATGCTCTCCAGGCAAAGATAGACTAATAGCGATGCGCCCTTTAGGTGTAACTAATTCGAACTGCGCACAACCATCCAAACCAAGAATGATGTCTTCTGCATATACATCTGCTGGTTTTTCAGCAGAGAAAGTTTGTACCTTGTTGTATTTAAGTTTACCTAACCAATAGTCTGCAAATTGGCTATCAGCGTTAACTATCGCTAAACCTTCATTTTCTGATAAACCTTTAAATATTTCACTTTTTGCTCTGGCGACACCAAGCAAACTGCCAAAACCTTCTAAGTGCGCTGCAGCGGCATTTACTATAGTCGCGACATCTGGCTTAACTAAATTAGTTGTATAGGCAATTTCACCTAAATGATTGGCCCCCATTTCAATCACTGCAAACTCATGTTGTTGCTCTAATCTAAGCAACGTCATAGGCACACCTAACTCATTGTTAAAGTTACCATTAGTCGCCAACACTTTGCCACGGCGCGATAAGATAGCCGCCACCATTTCTTTAACCGTTGTTTTACCACTACTACCGGTAATACCCACAGTTTTTGGTGCAACTTTAGCTTTCACCGCAGCACCTAATAAACCTAAGGCCAAGGTAGTATCTTCAACCAAAATATAAGGTAATTTTGTCTCAACATGCTGTGACAAAATTAACGCTACTGCACCTTTTTCTTCAGCTTGCTGAATAAATTTATGGCCATCAAAATTCGGACCTTTCAATGCCAAAAACAGATCAGTTGACTGAATACTTCTGGTATCTGTACTGACACCTTCAATAATCAAATTCTGTTGTTGCTGAGCTATTAACTGCCCATTAACCTGTTCTGCAACCCAGGATAGTGAAACCGGGATCATACTTTTTTCCCCTCTTGAAAAAGTGCAACAAACTGGCGTTCATCATATGCCAGTGTTTGATTACCTATAATTTGATAATTTTCATGGCCTTTACCTGCTACTAAAATCATGTCGCCAGCAGAAGCTTGTTTGGCAGCAATTTTGATTGCCGTTTTTCTGTCATGTTCCACCAGAATTTGCTCTGGGTTAATACAGCCAGATAAGATGTCTTGAATGATATCTTTAGGGTTTTCACTGCGCACATTGTCATCAGTTAAGATGACGTGATCAGCTAATCTCTCGGCAATTTCTCCCATTAAAGACCGCTTGCCCACATCGCGATCTCCACCACAACCAAATACGCAGAATAATTTTCCATGGCAATGTTGTTTAGTGGCTAACAAGGCTTTTTCTAAAGCGTCCGGAGTATGTGCATAATCCACCACAATAGTGGCGTGGTTTTGACGGCTATACAGCTCCATCCGACCAGCAACTGGTTTAAGCTTCTGAACGATGTACGCAATCTGTTTTATATTTTTGCCCAGACATAATTGGCTACAAATAGCAGCTAACACATTGGCAACATTAAATTCTGCCAAAAGTGATAATCGCAATTCACAATCTCCCCAAGAGGATTTCAGCGAAAGTGCTATTCCTTCAGCGGTATAGCGCACATTGTTGGCCACACAATATTGATATTCACTAGGCATGTCAGCGGCACTAATATTTTGCCCATAAAGCACAACAGAAGTTGTTTCGGGAATATTTGCCAACCAATTTTTATGCTCAGGATCATTCATGTTAAGCACGGCGTAAGCTAATCCAGGTTGTTTTAACAAAAGTCTTTTTGCTAACCCGTATTCGGCCATTGAACCATGGTAGTCAAGGTGGTCACGGCTTAAATTCGTAAAAACCGCAATATCGGTTTTTAGCGCTTTAATACGGTTTTGTTTTAAGGCGTGTGAAGATGCTTCTAATGCCACTTGAAATGCCCCTTCATTAACAAATTCTGCTAATAAACGTTGCATACTAATAGCATCTGGTGTGGTGTTGACTGTGTTTTGTTGTGCTTGGAATTCAGCCGACGAAGAATACATGCCTGCACCTAAAGTACCGATAGATGCAGCTTGCTCCCCCATTAAGAAGGCCAATTGACTGGTTAACTGCACAGTAGAAGTTTTACCATTTGTACCTGTCACTGCGATAACAGACATTAAATTAGCTGGGAATTGATAAAAATGCCCAGCCAACTCCGAGAGTTTTTCGGCTAATTGATAAAAAGACACTATGACACTTTGTTCGCGCATTTCTACATGACCATGACTTGCCATATCATCGCACTGCGCCACTATTATTTTGGCTCCTAAACTAACCGCTTGAGGAATAAAATCTCGTCCATCCAAGGCGTGTCCGTTAATAGCGATAAAAGCCTTATGAATGGCCACATCTCTACTATCTAAGACCAAGTCGCTGATCATAATATCAGGTGCGTCAATGCCAAAATGAGCCAATAAAGGTTTACTACTCTGATCAAACGCCTCAGGAAATTGTTTATTGATGCTTACCATATCAACCTGCATTTTCCGCCTCCCTGCTCTTTGCAACAGCGGAAACAGCAATTGACGAAACCGTTTTATCATCGGGTGGCACATTCAGCATTTGTAGACTAGCAGCCATAATTTTGGCAAAAACCGGTGCTGCGGTTTGACCTGCATAATAAAGCTCACCTTTAGGCTCATTGATTAAGATAACTACTGCTAATTGTGGATCTGATACAGGGGCAACACCTGCAAAAATATTGACATATTCTTCACCATAACCATTGGCAACGGCTTTACGACTCGTACCTGTTTTTCCAGCTACTCGATAACCTGGCACATGGGCTTTTTCTGCTGAACCATTTTTCTCAGTCACTGTTTCCATCATCTGTAAAACTTGTTGCGTCGCCTCGGCGCTGATAACACGTTCACTTTCTACTGGAGTGTCTGGTTTGATAATACTTAATGGCCGACGTATGCCACCATCGCCTAAAATGCTATACATACGAGCTAGCTGCAAAGCGGTGACCGAAATACCATAACCAAAAGACAAGGTAGATAATTCAAATTCAGACCAGCGGTTTGTTTCGTTAAAAATGCCGTTAATTTCGCCAAGCAAATTGGCACCACTGCCACTCATTAAGCCAACGTTGTAGAACATATCCAGCAAAAATTCTTTAGGCACTGACAAAGCCAGCTTTGAGGTACCCATATTGCTAGACTTACGAATAATTTCAGTTAAATCAATTTCGCCATAATTACGGGAGTCTCTGACTATATTGCCGCCTAAATGCATCCATCCAGGAGAGGTATCAATCAAAGAGTCTACTTTTGCAGATCCAAATTCTAAGGCACTTAATACCGCAAGTGGCTTAATTGACGAACCTGGTTCGTAAGCGTCAGTTACTGCGCGATTACGAATTCTATGGGCTGACACACCGGCTCGATTATTGGGGTTATAAGACGGGCTATTGACTAGCGCCAAAATTTCACCTGTATTAACTGCCACTACCACAGCTGAGCCAGAAGTCGCTTTGTAATATTGGACAGCCTGTTTTAATTCTTTATAAGCTAAAGCTTGGATCCGTTGATCTATGGTTAATTGAATATTTTGAGGTTTTTTGCCTTCTTCAGATTCAATTAGCTCAACCATTCGGCCTTTTCCGTCACGTCGAATTTTTCGTGATCCTTGAGCACCAGCCAACCATTTGTTATATAATTTTTCGACCCCTTCAATGCCGGCATCGTCAACATTAGTAAAACCTACAACGTGAGCCGATACCTCACCGCTTGGGTAATAACGTCTTGATTCATCACGCAAATATATCCCTGCGAGCTTAAGTTCTTCAACATACTCGGCCATCGCGTGAGAAACTTGGCGCTGCAAGTACACAAAACGTTTTTCTGGATTACTGACTTTCTGTTTAAGTTGTTTTAAATTTTGACCTAATACTTCAGCCAAGGCCTGCCAGCGTTTTTGATTTTCACGCTGCTCGGCGCGCAAATCAAAGCTAGGATCTTCCTTAGCTTTTTTCTCTGCTTCTTGTATGGCTTGAGCTATGGCTTTAGGATCAGCCCAGATTGCTCTAACTGGCACACTGACAGCCAACTGCTGACCATTTCGGTCAACAATCAAACCTCTATGTAAAGGATTAACACGGGTACGTAAAGTACGGTTATCTCCTTGTTGTATTAATAAATCAGGTGATACAACTTGTATATATGCAGCACGAATACCCAGACCAACAAACACCAATAAAATCGAAGCAACCACCAAAACAAAACGCCAATGTAATAAACTCGGAGCGCTATTCACTTTTGCTTGGTTGGTTCTACCTTTATTTTTTGAAGGGCTGTTTATTCGACTCATTTTATGCGCACCACCACTTCTTCGCTGGGCAGAGGACGATGCATGTTGAGCTCACTTTTTACTAGCGCTTCAATACGGTTGTGTTCTGTCAAAGCACTTTGTTCAAGCACTAAATGGCGCCACTCCACATCTAGCTGATCTTTTTCTTGCATCAAGCGTTCAATGGCAATCGACATTTGCCTATTATGGTGTGCACTGAGTATCACCAACCCAGCGCTAACTAAGAGTGCTAGAAACAACAAAACCCGCACTGGATGGCGGGCTAAATCAGCAGCTACAAAACTGAATAGATTAAAGTTGGTGTTGTGACCACTCATAGTTTTTCGGCCACTCTTAACACCGAACTTCGAGCCCGCACATTTCTTTTTAATTCGTCGGCGGATGGCTTAATTGCTTTGCCTATGGGTTTCATCGCTTTAGCCGCGTCTATTTCTGCCTGCAGAATAGGCATGCCATGAGGTACGTTTAAACCGCGACTTTGCTCTCGAACAAAACGTTTGACCAAACGGTCTTCTAAAGAATGAAAACTAATTACAGCTAAGCGCCCTTGCGGTGCCAAAGTATTCAAAGCAGCTTTTAAGCCTGTTTTGATTTCGTCCAACTCGCTGTTTACATAGATACGTATGGCTTGGAAGCTTCGAGTAGCGGGATGTTTGTATTTATCTTTAACCGGCACAGCTAAATCAATAATCTCGGCCAATTGGGCGGTATCGGTAATAGGCGCAATTTGACGAGCATTCACAATGCCGTGAGCAATACGTTTACCAAATTTTTCTTCGCCAAATTCTTTGATAACTTGCGTGATATCTTGTTCTTCAGCTACGGCTAACCAATCAGCGGCACTTACGCCTCTGGTGGTGTCCATACGCATATCGAGCGGCCCATTACGCATAAAACTAAAACCACGCTCTGCATCATCAAGCTGTGGTGAAGACACGCCGAGATCCATTAAGATCCCATCAATTTTTCCGATTAAACCTAGCTCTTCGGCCACAGCTTGTAATTCGGAAAAAGGGCGATGATGAATAGAAAAACGCGGATCATCTGCCAGCGACTTTGCCGCTTCGATGGCACTAAGGTCACGATCAAAGGCAATTAACTGACCTTTAGATGATAAGGCTTTTAGTATTTGCCTAGAATGACCACCACGCCCAAACGTTGCATCCATATAGATGCCATCGGGCTTAATAGCTAAACCGTCTATTGATTCCTGCAGTAATACTGCTAGATGTGAAAAATCATTTTCCATTAAAGTGAGAAGTCCTGCAGTCGTTCTGTCAATTCAAAGTTAGCTTCTAGTTCAGTCGCTACATCTAAATTGATTTGTTGTTGCCATACGTCTGCGTCCCAGATTTCAAATTTATTGAACTGGCCAACTAACATAATTTGTTTATCGAGCTTGGCATGTTGACGCAAAGGTGCGCCTAATAAAAATCGCCCATTTTTATCCATCTCACCTTCATTGGCATAACCCAATAATAAACGCTGCATTCTACGTTCGTGTGGATTCATACTTGAGAGACGGCTTAATTTAAGTTCAATTTCTTCCCATTCGGGAAGCGGGTAAAGCAGCAAACAAGGCTGTTGCGTATCGATAGTGCAGACCAGTTGTCCCTGGCAATCATCCAGCAAGGACTGCCTATACCTTGTAGGTATAGTCACTCGACCTTTAACATCTAGATTGATTGCATTAGCGCCGCGGAACATTATTCCCCTAACCTTTTTTATTTTTATCTATCGAAAATTAACTAGTAAAGACAACACTCAACAAAATCTGGTCTTGTATTTTTTAGGCTTTTTTGGGATTAAATAATCCGCCAGATCCACTTTATGCCACTTTTACCCACAATACACAGTTTAGGTACCACCCGTCTATCATGTCAAGGACTAAAAGCAGCAAATTGATCGGATCCAAGGCCTCTTATTCACTGGATTTGTAGAAGTGTCTGAATTAGTAGACAAAACCCACAGGGTGGCGCAATTTGGTAACTGTAATAATGGAGTTATAGTTTTTTAATTGCAGGGAGCCGGAGTACAAGGTGAGAACTAATCTAAGATTTTTTATTCGGTAAAGACCAAAGAATACTTTTAGATTGGCACTAAAGGTTGGTGTTTTTACTCAGTAAACGACTAAAAACATAATCAAGCATTTGTTGTTGTTCAACCAAGTGATTTTCACCAAAGTTACTTGTTGAACGTTCTGCTTCAATATTGATGTAGCGAATACCTGATTTTTGTGCAAAAAGCGACAAAGAACCATAGTCTTCAGAAGGATCAGTGACAACTTGAGGATGCTGCAATACCGCATTCCAGCCACTTTGCTCCATAGCATTAAAATCTTGTTGCTCGGTGACAAAAAACAGGTCATCTTCGTCGCCGTATTTTTTACTCACAGCCAAAATAAACCCAGCACCTTTGGCCAATTTTTGTTGATACTGCACCATGGATATATTTCCAATCCCTTGTTTATTATCACCTAAATACCCATGGGTATTGTTGTGTATAGCCACCCATGAACGTGAACTTTCTGTCCCCCCCATGGTACTTACAATAAGTTTAGCTAGGGCTGCCGAAAGGCGCATTGCTCGATGAAACACATAAGTATTAGTGCGTAATTTGGGGTTGTGTCTGATGATGTTCTTACGTCTGCCTTTTTTAGTGAAAATGCGATTGGGATCAATCTTAACCTCAAAAGGTTTAATCTCGAGGCGTAACAAACGCTTGCCTTCTTGGCGCAATATTACAAATACCCCACCACGCTCAAGAATTTGTTGGCGAACATATTCATTGGCCACGTTCTCGTTTTCGTGCGGAGCAAACAACGACCAATTAGGCTTATCTGTAACTTGCCCAATCACTTCAAGTTTTATGTTGGGCTGAGGGGAGAAAACGACAATCTGGCTAAGAAGAAGAAAAACAAAGTTCACGTTGAGCTTATATACCGACATAAAATTAGAGCGTTAAAATAACAAGATTGATGATCTGATACAAAAGAAATTTATGTCGTAATTAGATCCAAAATACAGAATTGTAAATGACACAGAACAACAAACATAAAGTATAAAATTGGTTATCTTCTTTGGTTAAAAATAATATACTCGTTAGACGTTGTTAAAAAGATGTTAGTTCGTAATTAAACATATGAAATAATAGAATTTTTTGTCTATTTACCCAAAGGAGTTCAAATGCTGCTAGAAAACTGCATTCTGTCTATTGACCAAGGTACTACCTCAAGCAGAGCCATCGTTTTTGCTCCAGATTCAAGCATTGTAGCTGTCGCACAACAAGAATTTTCCCAGCATTATCCCAATGATGGTTGGGTGGAACATGATCCAGAAGATATTTGGTCATCAACACTCAATGTATGTGAGCAAGCAATTGCCCAAGCCACTAAAAAAGGCGCCAAAATTGTTGCCATAGGTGTTACTAACCAAAGAGAAACAACTCTGGTTTGGGATAAAAAAACAGGCAAGACCATATACAACGCCATAGTATGGCAAGATGGGCGCACTGCTGAAAAATGCAGAGAACTGCAAAATGCGGGACATTTAATGACGGTACAACAACGTACTGGTTTGTTGCTCGACCCTTATTTTTCAGCTACAAAGGTGGCTTGGATTTTAGATAATGTAGATGGTGCAAGACAAAAGGCCGACGCCAACGAATTAGCTTTTGGCACGGTTGATAGTTTTCTTATATGGCGCTTAACAGGCGGTAAAGTGCATGCTACTGATGTCACCAACGCCAGTCGCACCAATTTATTCAACATCCATAATTTGTGCTGGGACGATACCCTGCTAGACATATTTGACGTGCCCAAATCGATGTTACCAGAGGTGAAAGAATGCACCGCTGATTATGGCAATACCGCAGCGGGACTATTTGCTTATTCAATTCCCATTGCAGGGGTTGCCGGTGATCAACAAGCAGCCAGTATTGGCCAATGTTGTTTTAACCAAGGCGACATTAAAAGTACTTATGGTACAGGTTGTTTTGTGTTGTTAAATACCGGCGAAAAAGCACTGTTATCCAAAAACAAACTGCTTACGACTGTGGCTTATACTATTAAAGGTAAAACTAACTATGCGTTAGAAGGCTCGATATTTATTGCCGGAGCAGCCGTGCAATGGCTTCGAGATGGCTTAAAAATTATAGAATGTGCGTCTGAAACAGAAGCCATGGCCAAAAGTATCCCCGATGATCATGGGGTGTTTTTAGTGCCCGCATTTGCGGGATTAGGAACACCCTATTGGGCACCTGATGCCAGAGGTGCAATATTTGGTCTAACTCGCGCCACCAGCAGCGCTCATCTTGCGCGAGCTGCACTTGAGTCAGTGTGCTTACAAACCTCGGATTTACTCAAGGCTATGAGAGAAGATGGCGTCAATCCCAAAAAATTAAGAGTAGACGGCGGTATGGTTGCCAATAGTTGGGTCTGCCAATTTTTAGCAGGTGTGCTCGATGTGACAGTGGAGCGCCCCAAAGTAATGGAGACCACTGCATTAGGCGCGGCTTATTTAGCCGGTTTACAAATTGGTATCTATCAATCGACTGACGAGTTAACCAGCATGAACCAAATTGATAGCCGTTTTGAACCTCAAATGGACACCACTAAACGAGAAAAGTTACTTAAAGGCTGGGCAAGTGCCATTCAAAGCACCTTGGGGTTTAAAGCATGATCAAACAATCAACCTTTGGAAAAATGCCAAATGGCACAGCAGTCGAACAGTTTTGTTTAAGCAATCAACAAGGGGTGAGCGTTGAAATTCTCAGTCTTGGTGGGATCATTCGTCGTTGGTTGATACCCAACAACAAACACAATCCTACTGATATCGTATTAGGCTACGACACTGTGGATGATTATTTAGCTGACGACAGCTATTTGGGCGCATTAGTAGGCAGGTATGCAAATCGCATAAACCACGGAAAATTTAGTTTGGCGGGTAGCGACTATCAAACAGATATTAATCAAGGCGGTAACTGTTTGCATGGTGGCAGCCAAGGGTTTAATGACAAAGTGTGGCAATGTACGCTGTTATCTAGTGGCGATGATCCGTCAATTATGTTGGAATTATCTAGCTGTGATGGTGATCAGGGTTTCCCGGGTAACATAGCGGTTAAAGTTATTTATACCTTAACTGAACAAAATCGCTTAAAAATAGAATATTTTGCCGAGGCTGAACAAACAACCTTATACAACCCTACAAATCATAGTTATTTTAATTTGTCAGGACATAACAGTGGTTCAGTAACAGCCCATCAAGTTCAATTATTAGCTAGTCACTACACACCAACTGACGAACGAGCTATACCCACAGGCGAGATTGCTAAGGTTGACAATACTCCATTTGATCTCAGGCAGTTGACCACCATCAGCCAGCCATTAGCTTCAGATCAGCAACAGATTAAATATGGTAACGGTTTAGATCACAACTTATGTTTAGACGCTTATAGCCCAGGATCAAAAATAGCCAGTTATGCAGGCCAAGCAGTGTCCTCAGATATAAATCTAAATATATATACCAATATGCCTGGCATCCAAATTTTTACTGCCAACCACTTTGACAACAAAAAAGGCAAAGATGGCGCGTTTTATCAAGCCCATCAAGGAGTATGTTTTGAAACTCAATTCTACCCCGACACACCTAATCAGCCACATTTCCCAAGTGCCACACTAGAAGCCGATAAAGAGTTTTATTCCGTAACTGAGTATGAGGTGTTGTTTTAGTTCAGCGCTTCAAATTTTAATTGTCTATTATTAAAACCTAAAAAAGCCCGTTACAACTCAGTTGTAACGGGCTTTTTATTTCACTCTAATATATCTTATTTTTTAGCAGCTTTCTTCGCTTTAGGTTTTTCTACTGGTGCCGCTGCAGCTTCTTCAGTTGCTGGCGCTTCAGCTTGAAGTTGTAGAGCTTTAACAGGGTTTTCACCACTTTGAGTCAGCTGAACTAAACGATTCAATTGGCCAAGAGACATTAACACTGCGTATATTGCACCTAAGAAACCAGTCTTATGCAAATCAGCTATTGTTTCCGCATCTAACGCCTGAAGACGTTTTTCGCTGATAGTTTGCATACCATTGATATTACGTTGTTGGCCGTTTGCATATTGCGTACGGATAACAATTGCGTCGAGTAAATCTAGCTCTTCAATTTTCTTTACAAATTCACGTGTAGCCATTTCGCTGTTAGCTAATTCAGATAATAATTTCTGACGATTATCTAAGTAAGGGCTAGGCTCGCCATCGGTGAAAAGAGGTTCACCTTCTTTTCCGATTAAGGCAGAATTTTCATCAATAAACACACCTAATTTGTCGCCATCAGGGCGCACATCAAAAGGGTAACGTTGAATATTAAGAGGAACCACGTGACCTGTCCATTTGCCTTCTGGCATAAACAAGTTAACACCTTGCTCAATACCTAACATGGCTACACTGTGAGTAGTGTCGCTTTTAGGATCTTTGATAAAGATGATTGGCATACAACTAGCAATTTGTGCGTATTCACGTAACGACGCGGCAGCTAAGTGAGTATCTTTAGCATGGGCGAAATCACCACTTATCTTTACATGTGTATCTTTATGTTTATTTTTATCTAAGGGAATGTAATTCATTGTCATTAAAAAGTTCTCTAATTATTTGGGATAAAGCGGTTTTTGTGAGCCGTCTTGATTTTAATAGCCGACATAAGTAAATAACTGGGGATCATTAACTTTTTTACAAGACAAAACCAGCAGAAGTGTGATTTTTTTGTAAATAACTTTAATTGTTTAGGGTTCAGTGAAGGATATTTCGGCGAATATAACCGAAAGTACTTATAAAGAAGTGACCTTCCCTGCAGCAGAATGCCACCCAAAACCTAAACAATCTAATCCAAATTAACTCACAGAATCAATATATTCCTGCAGCTTGGCATCGGCCTCATCCGCAAACAATATCTCACAGGCTTCTTTTAATCCCGGAGCACAGAGAATATCTTCTTTCCTGACAACTAATGATATTTTCGAACGACGTCGTAAAAAGTCTTCTAGTTTAGTGACCATTTCGCGCTCTGCGGCATGTTCGATTTCTACTCGTAAGTATTCAGAATTTTCGATTAACAACTCGGCTTTTTTGGGATTTTCGCGGATGTTTTCTAACATATTAATAGCGTTACGCCCGTAGCGTCGCCAGAACCTTTTAGTTAAAGGTTCTGAGGATGTGGCAGGAGTGAGTGCATCAAAGTCCATCAATTTTGCACGGTGGAAAAACTCATCCCGCACAGTATCGTCCGGCTCTCCGTACCATTTAAAATCTTCATAAGGTAAGGTAACGCCTAGCTCTTTGATCAAACCTGCAACTTCATCTCCAACGTTTATGCAGTCAGTCAGTTTGCCGCCAAAAATGGACAAGTACTTATCAACTTTATTGGTGTCTATGGCATGTTTGCGTGATAGTTGTACCCAATCAGCTTTGCCGCCTTTGCCCTTAATCGCTAAGGGGCGCACGCCGCAACGTTCGGCAATGATATCGTCTTGGGTTAAAGCTTTGGGTAAGTCTAAAAGTTTATTTACATTGTCTAGAACAAATTGCCTGTCTTTGTCGGTGACCTTTGCATGAGGATCTTCCACTTGAGTATCAGTTGTGCCAATACAAGTTTTGGGACCCATTGGGATGACAAAAAACAAACGACCATCATCCGCAAAAAAGGTTAGGACTTTATTGCTATCAGTGATCTTATCGACAATCAGATGAATGCCTTTTGAGAACAAGTGATGATGTTCGGTAGTTTGTTGATTGAGAGAATTCATCGGATCGACAAAAGGACCCGCTGCATTAATGATCACCTTGGAGCTAATTTCGAATGTTTCACCGCTGATCACATCGTTAGCTTGAGTTTTCCATATACCGTCAACTTTTTCCGAGCCATTGGCTTGCACATAGTTAGCGGCAATACAGCCATAACTCATACTGGAACGAATAAAATTAAACACAAAACGCGCATCGTTATCGTGTAAAAATGCATCTGAATATTCGAAGCCGCCATTAACTTTTTCGGTGTTTACTACCTTTTCAAGAGACTTAATTTTACCTGCTGATAAATATTGTGGGCTTTTAGTGAAAAAACGCCCCATCAACCAATAAACAATAGTCCCCATAAAAACAAACAAAGGTGGAAAACGAAAACCTTTTTGAATGCTGGTAAAGAAACGGATTTCTTTGACAGTAGACGGGTAGCTGCGCATCAGGTGATTACGGCTTTTACAAAGTTTATTCACTAAGCCATATTCATGGCTTTCGAGATATTTAATTCCCCCCCACGCCAAATTCGATGAATTAGAACTGGTAAAACCGGCAAAGTCTCCTTTATCAATCAAAGCGACTTTTGCCCCTTTTGCAGCTAACGATGCAGCTGATACCGCACCATTAATCCCTCCTCCGATGATCAATACATCGAAGGTTTTTTCTGGCAATTTTGTAATATTACTTTTTCTAAGATTATTCACACTGTTTCCGTTATTTTACGATTCTTGAATTAACCCGTCATCGCTGCCCCAAGCAAGTTCAGCATTTTGTTTGTAGAACACTTTATTAATTAATAATGCCATGCTGACACAAGATATCAGGGTAACAAACATCAAATGGATATAATGCAAACCAAAAGGTGCATGAAAAGGTGAAAATTCGAATGACAAGGCTCCATACAAAAACACCCCAAATATAACCGCAATAATACCCGCATTAGCATGTACGTTTCTAAATACCAAACCGACTATAAATATCGATAAAATTGGCATACTAAATAAACCCCACAACTGCTGCAACAGGTTGATGATGCTCTCTGCTTGAGCATAAACAGGCACCAGTAATAAAGCGATCACTGTTAAACTTACAGTGATCCAAGTACTTAACTTGGCGACATTTTTTGGATGACCAACATAGGGTTCGTGAAGATCACAGACATAAAGTGCGGTAGCCGAATTTAAATTACTGTTAAAGGTTGATAATACTGCTGCGGCCATAGCAGCGGCAAAGATACCTGAAAGCCAAGTGGGTAGAATATCACCCACTATTTTACCATATGCAGCATCGCCTATGTCACCATAAAGCTGAAAAGAAACAATCCCCGGAATAACCACAATAGCGGGAACAATTAGCAAGCGTATGCCAACGGCAGCGTATACGCCTTTCTGAGCTTCTTTTAAAGATGGAGCAGCCATAGCGCGCTGGGTGATAACTTGATTGGTTCCCCAGTAAAACATTTGAATAAATATCATACCTGTTAATAAGGTGTGCCAAGGAATAGGTGATTCGTTGTCACCAATCAAAGTAAGTCTGTCTGCGGGGATAGCAGAAAAATCATAATCAATGGCATTAAGAGCTAAAAATACCACCACAATAGCCATAGTTAAAAGTAACACCCCTGAATAGGTATCCGACACTGCAACCGCGCGCAATCCACCAAAAATGGCATACATGGCACCAAGGG
>TARA_R110002153_G_scaffold34365_4_pt1 | contig 15739 bp, 26 predicted proteins | sample TARA_R110002153 | Tara Oceans TARA_R110002153 (sample SAMEA4398193) | marine metagenome | biome: Polar Biome; feature: [SRF] surface water layer (ENVO:00010504); material: water (ENVO:00002006), including particulate matter (ENVO:01000060) such as... | depth 5 m
AGGTTCTCCTAATGAACTGTTGCAGCACCCTCTTCAACTAAGGAGTCAGAGTAGGTGCTTATTATTAAGTGTGCCGCAGATAAGACTTTACATAAATCAGATAAAGCATTTACGTGATCTTCCTGATGCATCTCTTGGTTTGCTAAAGGTATAAGAATATCTTTAGCAAGGCTTGCTGCATCTTCTAGTATTTCGTCTTGGGTTAGTCTCATAATTACTTCCCGTACTGTGCTAGTAGACGTTCCATGCTTACAAATTCTACATCATGGTCTGACTGCTCGTAACGGTTTTCATAAGATTTAAGGTGAACAAAACCTCTGATTTCTGTGTTAGCTGCACCGCGATAAGCTTCATCATGCATATAGAAAGATCCAGCACATACGCCAAAGTGTGGCTTGCCTGCTAAGTTCTGTCTACGTCCATATTGATACTGTTGTTGATGCCCATGCACAAAGCTGTGAGGGAATTTGTTAAGCTTGTTCTCAATACTTCCACCTACTGCTTTACCTGACATGGCATTAGGCATGTAGTGTAAGAAGCAAATTTCTTCAATCCAAAGAGGATCTAGGAAGCTGTTTACAGACCAACCTTGATCTAAAATGAAAGCGTCTAAGTCAAAGCAGCCCTCAAGAAATGGGTGGTCAGCAATAAACCGATTCAAGCGATTCTCATGGTTGCCCATAATAAAATGCTTGTTAGGTTTGTACTGCTTCTTCTTGCCAGACTTGTTTCGTCTGTCAGTTTCTGCCATGATTAGTTTGAAAGCATTAAAGCCACCTTCTAAGTCATCATGCAGGCGCTTGTTCTCTTTCTCTAAACCAGAGGCATAAGAACTAAGGCTTGGGAAATCCCAGTGATCACCAATATGCACAATAGTCTTTGGTTTATGTTCCCAGATGTATTTGCTTAAAGCTTCTAAGTGAGCTGTAGGTGATGCGTTATCCATCTGCGTATCAGCTATTACTACTATATCGTTATTCTTCATATTACTTCCTTTAAGGTATGGTTGGTGCAGGTGATGGTATTACGAATGTATCTGAGGCAGCTGTTATGCCATTTATCTTAATGATTGTAGTCACAGTACCATCGTCATACACAGTAGTTATTGTGAATGCTGCGGCCAATATTTCTGCATCCGAAGTTGCTAGTGTGGTCATTTCTTCTTCCGTTTAACTGGCTTTTGCTTTCCAGTCTTTAGATCGAATGTAGGGTGAATTACCCCACTTGGGTTAGTCTCGTGATACTCAAGATAATTTGCAAGCCTTCGCAACCACTTAATAGGATCACGGTATGCTAAGTTGGCTTTGGTAGTTCTAAATAGCATTCCTGCTAGTACTTTACCTTCCCCAACATTACATGACCTGCATAATACTGAACGTACATTTCCATTCTTGTGTGAGTGGTCGAGAGCTTGTACACCAATCTGAAGTGGTCCAGCACAAATAGGACACTTAAATTTTTGTAAAGCTGCTTTCGACTTACGAAACTGGTCTACTTCACCTGTGCGAAGTATTCTAGTTACCGAAGCCATCGACAAAACTCCCATCAGTTACGTCCATGAATTCATCACGACCATCACAAGTCCACCGTTTTACGATGCTACCTTGACGCTCACGTACCATGAATAGTAGGTTTGCATTATTCTCTAAATGCATCTTCCAGTCTTTACCATGCACTTTGGCATACTCATCCATAATCATAGGGACAGCATGTTCGATGCTAGTTAGACCTACCAACATGTCATAAGCACCACCTGGGCCAACACCAACACGCTTCAGTTTAGACCTGCCTTTATCTTTGCCAGACTTTACTTTAACCATCTCACGTTTACCACAACCAACTATCCAGTCAGTTGAGTCACCAGTAAGCATTTGGAAGTACAAACCAATGTCACCAGTAAAGTGATATTTAGTTTTCTTAATACGCTTGCCACATTCTTTCATGATTACTTCTTTACGAAGCGTACCATTAGTGGTGATGTTAACTACTTTCATAGTAGCATCATCTAAGTGATCGCCTGGGACTTGGCGTAAGTCTTTATCTAGGCTCCATATAACTGTATCTTTAGTCTGGTAAATACCTAGTAGGTCATCAGCCTCTAACCATTTCTCGTAATGAGTGTTTAGGTTCTTGGTTGCCCACTGCTTAGCCCATGCCAGATTTACAGGTCGGTCTACATCTGCTCGGTTAGCTTTGTAGTCATCGACTATGTGGTCACGGAAATTAAATTTGGTTGTAACAAACATTATATATTTATTACAGTCAGCTGCTGCCATTAAGTCTTCAATCTTCTTGTTAACATACTTGGCAATTTGTCTACGAGACATATCATCGTCTTCGTTAAAGATGCAGCAGGGTTGGTAGATAACGATATCGCCATCAATTAGTAAGGTCTTGTCAACTATTTTGTAGTCGATCAATCCTAAGTCTTCTAAGGACATATATTATGCTCCAATAATAAGAGTTTAAAGCCCTACTTAGTTAAAAGTAGGGCTAGTGTTTAGAACATTGCTTCTTCGTCAACATCACCTGCCGCATCAGTTACAGCTTCTTGTTCAGCTTTCTGCTCAACAGCTGCTTCAGCTAGATCAGTTTCATCTAAGTCTTCAAGACCTAATGAATCTAAATCTTCTTCTTCACCGCCACCAGCATACTCAACCAACTCTGTAATACATAACAGTTGTGGATACAAGTATAAGCCATTTGGACCTTCTACTGGACGGAATTGGAAGTGACCTTTTGTACCATTACCAAGAGCTGTCTCTTGATCAATAGCATTGCCAGCCATATCTTGTACTTTACCTTTGATACCGATTTGCTTAACAGGGAAAGATTCCTTACGAACACCTTCAGCATTAGGTTTACCAACCAAGGCACTTTGTGAGAACTTAACCAATACCATATCATCGTCTAAGTCGTCTGCGTTAAGGAAGTCATACTTTTCTAGTAAGTCTTCTTTCTCAAACTCTTTAGCGTGAGGTAAGTTCTTGGCAGCTTTGAATTCTTTCTTCAATTTCTTGAAGCGATTTTCAGAGATTAGAACTTTGATTTCATAAGAATGGAACTCTAGGCCGAATGTTGGCGAAGTAGTAGCACTCTGTGGTGGCTTCTTATCAGTGTTTAGTTGCTCTGTAGCACGATTAACACTGGTGTACATGAAAATTACATCTTTCATAGTTTGGATAGTAGTTTCTTTCTTTTGGGCTTCAGCCATTTTAGTTTCTCTTTTTAAAAGTTTAGTTTAAGGTTAGGTGGGAGTGGGCGGATTCGAACCATCCGACTTTCTTCATGAGTGATGTTGGATTAGCGTCCTAACCCCACAAGCACGAAGCTGCTCTACCAGACTGAGCTACACTTCCCATAACGTGACAGTACGATGCCAGCGAACTGTATTACACAATAGTCGCTTCGATGCTTTGCCCAGCACGGCTTAGCATCTAACTTGTCATCTCCAGTTTATGACCATCAACGGACGGATTAACTTCTTATCAGAAGCCGCAGTCCACACGTAAGGTGTTCTGGAACAGTATTTATCGGCTTTGATCCTGCTTCTACGCTTGAGCCTATCTCCCCGTTCTCTTGCTGTGATTACCGGATTGAGTGTTTGGGTAGTTAGGGAGTCGAACCCTATCAGCTCTGGCCAATGCCTACTGAGTACCGTACACTTCCCATAACGTGACAGTACGATGTCAGCGAACCCTATTTTGTACTTAGGTAGGGTTAAGTCTAATGGTCACGGAATTTCGGACTGCTATTTCAAACCAGCTTATATGCGTCTCTGGCTCCGGCGTACTTTTGTAAGTAGTGCAGTTGATCTCTACACCTTCAATCAACTTGCTCAGCTGACTTACAAATCTAATTCTAGCTGCTCATATATGCCAAGCAACTTATTAATCTCTAGCTCTAGTATTTCCAAAGCCTTCAATAAAGCTTCAATTTCTCTATTGTTTTGGTTCACTAGTTTCAACACGCTCTCCAAATGTAGCCAGAAACACTGCATTGCAAGTTACATGGTCTATATGTGGCAGGCCAGATTCTGGATCAAGCACTTCACCATTGTTGTAAGCAGTAAGGTGTCGCAATAAGCTATCCATTACTTCTTTAACTGGTAAGCCTTTCTTCCAATTACCTCGATCATACTTCTCAGCACCGAACGTAAACACTTCACACATACCTTTCATGGCAACGTCAGCGTCTAGCATGTAGCTAAGTTGGGACTTGCCAGAGTTAAAGCGCATGGCTTGTTCTGGTTTGTCTTCTGGCTTGTCTTCTGCTGGTGACAGGTTACAAGAGGTATCAAACTCATCTGGCTTGATGGGGCGATTACAAGAGGTGTTAAACATCTCTGGTTGTATATCGCCGAAAGTTAGTACTTCATGGCTGTCAAGCATTTCTGAAGGTATGCCATCTGGTAATTCAACAATTGCTACAGGTACGTTTGACATTATCCAAGCATCCGTTGATCTTGGTCGATCCATACTATCTCTAAACGTACCATCACGGCACAACCTAACTTTTGAGCCTACTTCTAAGGCACCCCAACCTGGGTCACCACCGCCCCACCAAGCCATATTCGGCCCTACTATGTACTTATATTTACTCATTTATTTCTCCTGTATATCCACTTATAAAAGTATTGGCTAAAAGTTATTCCAGTGCAACCACCCGCACCAGCCCACAGTATATACTCTAAAGGGGCCAAACCAGCATTAACTACTGCCCAAGTCATAGCGAATTGGGATATAGTTATTAGCCAACTTATTAATGCAGCTGCTAATACCCTATCATCACGTAGCATTTTACTGTTCAGTCCTAAGAAAAAGACTGTAGCAAAAGCTGCTACGAGTACTAGTAAACCCATTAACATTTATTTCTCCTAATGAATTTCTGCATAGCTGTCTCCGAAATCTACATCGCAGTCCAACTCTCTATTTAATTTAAGCTCGGCATTTACTTTAGCCATAGCCTTGTCTAAGATAGCTGTCATAGCTTCTCGGTTGCCTTTCTTAAGCTCTAGTATAACTTCATCATGAAACTGTCCAGTTAACTGTCTGCGCTGCTCTAAGATATAGAATACCCAGCGGTCAAATGCAAAAGTACCAGTACTCTGATTTAAAGTACTGAAGCGATCTTTATCAGCCCTTAACCAGAACCACATATTAGCAACAGGATTCCACAGCCACTTCATGCCACGAGAGTTTTTAACAGTGCACCCATCTGCAATAGCATTAAGTGACCAATTACGTTCCCAGTAAGCTAGGTGTAGAATATCACCAGTTTCTTCTGACACTCCAGCAGCTCTAGCTATAGTTGGACCTTTCGCTCCGTAGGTAGCTGAGTAGTTAGTACTCTTGCCACCATGTCGAATTAAAGCTAGTCGAGTATGCTCAGTCTTTTCCGCAGCAGTTGCTGTTTCTTTATCATAAGCTTTGTACCAAGCAGCTTCTTCTTCAGTCATCAAGCCAGCAGCAATAGCCATGTCACAGTGAGGGTCGAAACCGTCCTTCATCATTTCTACTACATAGTCTGGATCGTGTGGCCACATGTAGTGCTGCTTAGTTCTATCTTCGAGACTAGACATATCAGATCCACACAGTTCAGAGTCTTCACTTGAGGCTATGAGTAAGCCACGTATAAGTGCTCCGTAGGTTCTCCTAACACTTGGAATGTTGCAGCAGATCTTATGCTTGAATCTTAAGGTGTTTGTAAGCCCTTGAATAGCAGCGTACACGTACCCGTCATCATCAACATTCTTAAGGAACCCTTGCACAACTGATAACCTGTGCTTTACAATTGACATTTCTCTTAAGTAATCAAGTGCAGGCTCTTTGGCAATAAGTCGGACGATACTGTCACACAACTCTTCTGTATCTTGGTTCTTAATCTGTGGAATAACTTTAACTTCGTTAGTTTCTTTATTCCTTACGTACTTGAATGACTCTGGAACCCAACCAAGACTGTTTAACCATTTCTTGATCTGCTGATGTGATCCTGCATTGGGTTCTTTATAGCCTTTAATGACTTTAATTTCTTCTGCATAATCTATCGGGTCGCCATGGTAATACAGTTCAGGGTCAATATGCTCTTGAACAAGTGCTCTCCACTTTTCTCCAAGCTTACTCACCTTACCAGCAACGTTATAACACTTAGCTGGACGCTTACGGGTAGAATATTCAGGCACTTCAGGCATTCTTGCAGACAAAGCAGTTTGTGCTGTGTCGTACTTATCCTGAAACATTATCTCAGCTTCTTGAGAACCTTCTACATCAAGCTTCCAACGGTTGTTTTCTTGCAAAGCAGCACACTTAGCTTTAAAGTTTAAGTGTCTGATGGCGTGCCAGCAACCTTCTACGTTACCATACAGTAACAGTAAATGTTTCCAGATCTGTTTCCATAGTGCTGTCTGAATCCTAACGTCTTCCTTGCAGCGGAATATGTATTCTTCCAGTGACAGGTTAGACCAATCATCAATGGTAGGTTTAGCTATTCCTAATTCCTCTCCCCAAGTAGCTAAGCCATGCTTAACCATCTTAGGATACAAGTACCAGCTAAGGAACAGTGTATCAATAATTTCTGCCTTGACTTCAATGCCAAGGACTTTCTCTACGGCTGGACCATCATAAGCAACGCCATTATGCATCACTAGTATGTGGTCAGGGTTACTGAAGAGTTCTTTTATTTGTTCCATGTCAGTTAGGGTAAACGACTTTAGTTCAGACATAGTTGGGCTAAGCTCGGTCGCCGAAGCACACCAAAGCTTAGTTACATTGTCTAACAAATCGTCAGCCTCTACATCTGCACAAAATAGTCGTTTAGCCATTATTTACACCTGTTAATACTTGGTCTAGCTTCTTAGTTAAATCATTAATTTGAGCCTGCTGTTGTGATACTTTGTAAGCTAACAAGTATGTCATCGCAGATGGTCCTGACAGTACTTCGGACTGAACAAGCTTCTTAGCTTCAGGGTCATCCCACATGTCTTGAAGTAAAGTCCTCACTGGACCTTCTTTTAACTGTTTAATACTTTTAGCCATAATTACCAAGCACCTTCATCGTTGTCATGGCCTTGGTACATTGCTTCAGTTACCCAAGACTCTTCTTGTGAAGCTACTGCTGCGGTTAAGTTAGTTCCTGTATCTAGTTCTTCAGATACTTGTAAGTCTTCATCAAACACCATCTGTTCTAGGTCTTCGTTTGTTAATTCATTATTCATTTTATGTTATCTCTAAAATTAAGGGCTAGTTTACCCATTTCAATTGCAAGTCCTGCCTTGACAGCATCGTTGGCGTCTTTGCAGCCTTTAGGCTTACTTACAACTACTACTCTGTCAGGCCAAATCTGCTTGGCTGTTTCTTCTGCTAAGTGTCCAACCTTGTCATCATCTAAAACTAGGACCACCCATTGGTGATTCTCTAGCCTATCTTCAATGTATGCAAAGTTCTTAGCTATGCTTCCTCCACCGTGAGTTAATGATACCACTGGGTATGCATTTAATTTTCCGGCTAAGTTCATGGCATACTCTAATGCAATAGCATCAAACTCACCTTCAGTAAACCAAATTACGTCTTTACTGAGTTTTAAAGCTCTGGGTAAACCGAATGGATCTATCCCAGCTGTTCTGCCAATGCCCCAGTCAACTTTCTCAAGCAACTTACGACATTTCCAACCAACTAATTCTCCATAGTCAGACATAGGAAATCCTAGGGCATAAGGGGTTTTACCATCGAACTCACTAAGAAGTAAGCGAACTCCCCAGCGTTGGAAGAACTTAGATGGAATACCTCTGTAGGGCTTGTTAGTTTTAAATAACTTGCAAGCCCTACCTGCTTCTACTTCTTCACGTATTTCTGATTCAGACTTAACATAAACTTTAGGGGCATTACCACTGTAAGGGTCGCCTTTGTTCTCCCAACACTCTCCATGACAGAATGATGTGTACCATTCCATACCAAGAGCTTCGTCTACATTAAGGTAGGTTTGTAGTGAGTCTGAGCTGCTGCAATCTGGACATGCAAGTTTCTCGACACACGTAGCCATAATTACCACCCAAAGTGTTGTTTAGCTATTTTAGCCCAATATCTAATTCCTTGCCTAGTACCACTAAATAAAAATGACTTATTAGGTTCAGGTTGATCACTAAAACCACATACTGTTCCCGCGAAATCTTCTTCAAGGCCTTTCAGCAAGCTAATTGCTTTACGAGCACCGTATAGTTGAGATAAACTTTTAAACAATTTTGGGTATTTCTTTTGAATTTTCATAACTACACTTCCAAGTTATCAAGACGTTTCTGTAATACAGCTAGTTCAGTCAGTATAGATTCTTTCTCTACTTCATTAGCTGTTTGCTTGGGTAAAGCTATTCTGTATGTGTCTGAGTCATTCCAGCTAGGCCTAGCTGTTGGGAACCAGTTAGCAGAATTGCACTTGGACTCATACTCTATATCAGCACCATCAGCCCATGCCTTAATAAGTTCAGCGTGTTTCTTGGGTAGGTTTGGGTATGCAGTATCAACTAACTTGTACATGTATTGGTAGTGCTTAGATAGGCTTCCTGTGATCTCATCAAACCAATAATCGCCACTACCATCAACCAAGCGTACAGTAAGGCTGGCTTGGCTATCTAATACGTTTTCACCACTATTACGTTCTATTACGTCACCTACTTTAAATTTACTCATTTTAATTCTCCGTGAACTCTTCTAATAATAGAGCTAACTGTTTGATTATTTAGGCAAGCATCCACAATATCTTTAGGTTTAGCACCTAACATCATAGCTGCACTCATTTTACGCCCTTGGTGTGTAGGTCGTCTGCTGCCCAACCTATACTCATACCCAGAACTTTCTAACACACTTTGCAATACTTGCCTACAACTGGTAACTGAATCATCATTGCCCAACTTACCTAATATTACATCATGCATCTTATGCAAATCTTCAAGCAGGATAGCATTAAAACTATTCATTTGAAGTTCTTCTAAAAGCTTGGTAGCTATTTGGTTGCTAAGGCTAGCGCCAGAGTGCTCAAAGTAGTTGAAAATCCCTTCAGCAACGCCATAGCGACTGCTTATACCATATTCATAGACTCGCTCCAACTCTTGGAAGGCTGCAAGTACGTGGTGATCCCTAAGCTCGCAATCGGTAGTCAAGCGAGTAGCTCGAATAATCCGTATTGTCTCAGCCATGGAATGCTTAACCCATACTTGATCTGACTTCCTGCCTGTTGCGCTCATGTAATAAACAATTAGCCCTTCTTTGGCTAGGTATCGGGCATCTTTAGCTTCTATGTATTCAGCAGCTTTGTCTATTAAGACAGACATTTAAGGTCTATACGACTTGTTACAAGGGTAACTATTGTCCCTACACCATCATCTATCGTTATTGTAGGAGTAGTTCTGTACATTTCAGAACTACCCCTAACACGGCTAACAGTCTTTACAGCAAAAACAAGCTTCTTAGGCTGCGCTATTATGTCCTTAAGTCTAATGGGAGCCATAACTCGCATCTTTTCATTTAGAGTAGACATAATCTATATCACTCCCTTTCATAATCCGCACATGTCTAGCAGCACGTTGAGGTGTTTGTCTAGCCCAACGACTATCTAACATTTCGACAGCAGCTGTATCATAGTCGCCAACCTCTAAAGCTGCCCACATTTTCTTGAACCGCTTAACTCCGCTAGTACCCAATTGGTATGACATAGATAAAATTACAGCTTGCTTTTCTTCATCCAGCTTACTGTAAATATCAGCATACTTACCTTGAGACATTCTTAAATCTTTAATAGCCACTTCTGAGTGCAACCACTCAGTAGCTAACTCCCTACTAATTTTAATAGGGAAATCTTTAGGCAGCAATCCTTTCTTATTATGCAACTTAGTGCCAAAGCCTACATGTATAAAGCCTTCTGGACCTAAGTATGGGTTGCTTCTAAAGCCCTCTTCAGACTCTAGTACTGTGACTAGCTTAGAAGTAAGGCTATTCCAATGTTGCTCTAAAGGTGACAAGGTTGTCGGTATAATAACTGGCACAGCATATTTAGTGCAGTTATAGTTTAGGCAGATCTTGTCAGTGTTAAGCTTCAACACTGGGTCAAGATTAACTTTGGGTTCAACTTTAAATTCAACAGCTTGAGTATCAGCTATCAAGGCACCAAAGGCGAAGCAAAATGCTACAAATAGTGTCAAAATTATTGCATAAGCTGTCTTGATTTCTTTACGTTTCCTTTCTACATAGTTCATATTTCTTCTCCAATTATTCGTTATCTTCAAGTTCTAAAACTAATTGTTGATCATACAGTTCAATTAGGTCATCATGCACCCAAGTATTAGGTTTATGTTCAGACTTTGTGCAATCCTCCTTTACACAAGTTTCTGGTTCAGAATGTATGCATACTATAGCAAGCACTGTCTCACCTGCGGGTACCCATTCATCAGAATACTCTGCATATTCAATGTCATCCCTAACACCATATTCACCATGTCTATCCATGTACTCACAATCTTCTTTTAAGTAGTGGCTCCAACCTATCACAACTATTTCGTCAGAGTCTACATGATAGGATACACAATCTATCATGACATGATTTTCATCATAGCAACTCTCACACAAATGTGAGTCAGAGAAATCACACCAACGGGATTCATCATCACTCATAGACTCTTCACAGTAATTACATTGTTGAGTATTACCTAGAATGCCTGATTCATTTTGTATATCATGATCCCCACTACTGTGAATTAGTATATGATCACCACAATCGTCTGCGTAGTTATTAACATCTATGTAAGGAAGTAGTACTTTGCCATTATCGTTTTCTATTCTTTTCAACTTGCAGCCTTCTAGGTTGCCAATATCATCGAATCCCTGAGCTTCTAACAGTGGTAGTATTAAATCACCGTTTCCATATATGCGTACATAATGTTTACCTAAATCTTCATTAATGCAAACCACAGAACGAGCTAAGATTCGTCCATCTACTTCTACATAAGCTACTGCTACATCTTCAGTGGCGTACACAGCTGTGCTTTCACTACTTACCATGCAAGAGTGTGGGCCATTTTGGTATACTTCTAGCACTTCTTCTGAGGTGGTAGTAAATTTAAGTTCAGCACCTTTAATAAGTTTTATGGCTGCACTAAGTCTACCGGAAGCCTCTCTTATAGTATCTTCATTAGCTCCTACATGACGTAAGTACTTTCCAAACTTCATCTCACAAACTTTTTCACTAGTTAGTTTTACTTTAACTAAGCCACTATTTACATCTACGCCTGTTAAACCTACAGGGCAATGGCATGGGCCTCGTTGAAACTCTTCACTTATTTGAAGATATAGAGTTTCTGTAATGTCAGATAATACTTGTGGAAGTTCAACCCATGAGTATGAGTCAAGTCTTTCACCGTCAAGTGCGTATCTTTGATAGATCATATTTTAATCCTTTGATTAAGAGTTTAAAGCCTTAACCGGAATTGGTTAAGGCTTGTTGTAGGGCGCGCAGTACAGGTTGCGACCCTCTGGTTAAGTATTAGCATTATTCATTAATTCTTTGCTTAGTACTTAACCGCAACCAGTAGTGATCTAGGTTGTACTGCGCATAAATTTATTTGCAAAGTATGTCTCAGAAGCATGTTCGCTATTGTCAAGGAAGACTGACAGACACATTTCTGCTGCCTAGCTTAAGTAATTTCCTTTAGCTCAGAAGTTACAAACAAGTCCTTACCTTCTGAGACATACTTTGCAAATAAATTTAAGTAAACTGCCTAGCTGAACTAGGCAGTTTATATCTTAACAGTTAATTAGAACTGTACGTTAGCATTGGCATCAACAGCTGGTGCAACATCTTCAGCAACTGGTGCAATGCTAGCCTTACCAGCATCAACCCAAGCTAGGAACTCGGTGATTACATTGGTTTTGCCAACTGCATTGCGGTCAGTGTAGCCTTTGTATGCGCAGAAATCAGCAGCAGAAGCTGCATATTGAGCGCCATTTTCAATTACTGCTACAGCAGCTAGTGCTAATGTTTCAGTTGCGAAAGTTTGAACAGTGCCATCTACTTCAATGATAGATGTGCCAGATGGTAATACAGTGATTTGAATTGACATAATAATAGTTTCTCTATTTAGGTTAAGTTTAATTAGGTTTGGTAGGGTTTATTATTTTCGGTGATAACCCTATAATCGTAAAACACTACTCACGGCTAGTTGCTTTCCTAGCAGTCATCATACGTATCGCGCATGCTCGTCAGGCAGTTTAAAGTGATACCTCACTCGATGCTTACCCTGTTCATCCACAGCAGCTTTAGGTTAACCAGCCTGACTTTTTATAGATTGTCCCACATCTAGTACTTTATTTATCCTCTTAACAGCACCTTCACGAGTTACTAGTCTTTCCTAGAAGTCAAGGCCTGATCTCGCACGGCTCTTCAACACGTAAAACTTTAAGCAGCTTTGTGAGCTTTCTTAAGCATTTTATACAACACACGAGGGCCAACATTAAGCTTATAAGTGGCTGTAGTAAATTTATGCACTACATTGCCTAAAGGGTCTTTAAGAACACGATTACGCATGGTAGATTCTACACCATGGTACTTGCGATCTTCTTGAGACTCTTTAGTTACAGCGGCTTGTCCACGAAGGATCTTAGCTTTCTGACCATTCATGACTTGTCACCATCTAGTTGCACAAGACATAACTTAATAACTTCTTCAAGCTCAGCAGCTTTCTCTTGAAACTTGGTTGAGATTTTTGTCATGTCTGCATCATCTTTGATAAGATCTTTACAATCACGAATGATTTGTGTAAGTTGTTCGTCAGTAGCAACTAAGATGTTTGTTTTGCCTACTAGTACTGGTCGTGTAATTTTCATTGATTTCTCTTCTTCTATAGGTTGAGGTTTAAATTTACTCCACATGTACTTGGAGTCGAAAGGATCTAAGCATACTTTATTGGTGAAGACTTTAACTGTTGGCTGGATCTTTGCAACTTTGTGAACTTCAACTAGTGACTCTAAACGCTCACGAGTTTTCTCAGTGCTCTCCAAGCCACAGTCATCCATCTGGCGACGAGCCTCTTGACGAATAGCTTGACGGAATTTGCTAGCTTCTTTAAGAGTCATCTGATCATATACAAGACCATAATTGGATTCACGAATAGCTTCCTGATAGCAGCTTACTGGCACAGAACTAAACTGAGTGAAAGATTTACGAAAAGTTAGATGGTATTTTTGGGTAGTGTGTATGGTAAGTGCTACAGATTCTACAGCCCTTCCTACTTCTTCAAATGACTTAAATATCACCATCCACCTCCAGAAGAGCCTTCTGAGCTTCATATACTTTTTGGGCGCATTCTTGGGCGATAGCTAAGTCTTCATTAGATATTTTCAAGTAAGCTTCAGCTGACTCTGCATAATCTTTAGCTCGCTTGTTTTCAGATTTGATTAACTTAGCTAGCTTCTTCTTATAAGCTTTTTGTATACTTAGTAATCTTGACATATTGGTTCTCCGTATTCTCTGCCTATAATTGTATTAAAAAGAAAAGGCTGTTAAACCTCTTCAAACTCTTTAACCCCACCAGAGCTGGCACAAAATTCTTCTGCACGTTGTCTTGCATCTGACTCTGTGTAAGCTGATATAAAGTCAGTGGAGCCTTCCCATGATACTACTTTAAAAGTTCTCATCTAACGATCCCTCATTTGTTCTAAGTTATGAGTAATTTCCAACTCCTGAATAGCCCACTTACGATCTGAGATAGCCCACCTTAGAGCTAACTCAGGTAGTTTGCCAAGTCTACGATACTTGGCATAGGATTTAGCCATTACTCCATTTACGTTTTCTTTATGTGGTTTCATCTAACGATCCCTCAATTGTGACGTAAGTTGTAGCTCTGGTTACACCTGTATAAGCCAAGCGTGCAGCTTGTTCAGCACTTCTTGCAGAGTTAATATCTGTTAAGTCTACTAGTGCATGCTTTAAAGTGATACCTTGAGCCTTGTTTATTGTCATGGCATACGTATAGCGAATGTCAGAACAGCCCTCTTTCAAACTAAAGAACATTCTCCAGTTCTGACTAGCTTCTTCTTTGAACCCATTACCTGCAAAGCCTTTCGCTTCGCTTGATAAAGTTTTCAACCGTTCTGCAAGTCTTTGTGGGCTAGCTGGTACAAACACTATCTCTTCAAATGCTACGCCATCTAGGTCTTCATATTGAATGAACGCACCTCTCAAGCCAAAGCTTTCAGTCTCTTCAACTGACGCTACCTTAACTAATTGGTTGTTGCGTATCATAATATCATCACCAGCAGATAGTGTGATTGCAGTATTTGCTACCATGATCTCGCCAACAACTGGGATAGTACTTTTATGGCCTAAGACTTTCTTACGAATCTTCCTGTTAAGGTTTAGGCAGCGTATGTTAGTGAATGCTAAGACTTTAATATTGTCTGTGTTGCCATCACGTACACCAGCTCTAAAGGCTGCATATGCCATCTCTTCAATATCATCACAGATACGTACACCAGTTTTACCATCTTTGTTTAAGGCAGTTTGTAGCTTAGGCTGTCTTGCACCATCTACAGTAGCTCGATATGCTACTGATAGTTTGTATATGGTGTTGTCTAAGTCAGTACGTTTAGGTATTGTAAGCTCAAGAATACATTCAGTCATGTTGTAAGCTGGTATGCACATTTCCTCGTCTTCTTTGATTACTGGGAAGCACTGTTTATGATCTCCAATAAGTAGAACACGTAGGCCAGTGCGCTCACACTCTTCTTTGAGTAGCTTGCATTCTGTATGACCCATCAAGCCTGCTTCATCTACTAATAAGATTTCACCACGCTTAGTTTTAGGCTCACAGTTTGGATCTCGCATCTGTGGTGTGCTGATATAACCTTCACCAGTTTCTTTATCTATCTGTGGCACCCAACCCATATGCTTGTGCAGGGTCGTGACAGTCATACCAGTGAACTCTGAAAGTATGTCCACTGCTGAGTGGGTCATACTAGTAACTATTGGTATATAGTTAGAGTTCTTTAATATTACTTCATTGATTAAATGCTTAGCAGTGTATGATTTGCCGAAGCCTGCTGATGCCCAGAGTCCAGCGAATGTCTCCTTGGAGTTTGTCAGCCATGCTTCAAAGCGAGCTGCTGCCCTCTTCTGATCATCTTTTAGTTCCATGATTATTTCCTACCTATAAATGTAATTAGGTTTTTTAATTTACAGCTTGAAAGAAAAGCCCACACCTACTAACACGTTAGGCACCATGATAAACTTCATACCTACATCTTTAACGAATACACGGTAGTTTAGTGTAGGTATAATAACTATGCCTTCTGCTACATGCATAGAATCAGGGTAGCCAGTTACTGCTGCAACCTCTACTGAGAAGTTATAAGGTAACTCGTGTTGATACCCAACCATGAAAGATTGCTTGCAGTGAGAGTTTTTGTATCCTCCAACAAGTACATTATCTTTTGTAACCATTACTAGGTTGTGATCTTCATTCACACATTTGTCAACAGGTTTTGTGCGATCTTTGTGGTGAGTCCATAAACCTAGGTCTAAGGTGATTTCAGAAGCTGCTGCTTCGTTTTGGTTGCTAATTATTACAAGCAACAGTAGTACTACAACTAAAAATTTCATTTGTTTCTCCGATCAATGATTTTATGAACCCACTTAGGGGCTGGTAATAAGTAAAAGCAAAGCAACAGGAACGGGATCATACCAATCAAAAGGCTGGTACT
>TARA_R110002153_G_scaffold3042_4_pt1 | contig 15725 bp, 11 predicted proteins | sample TARA_R110002153 | Tara Oceans TARA_R110002153 (sample SAMEA4398193) | marine metagenome | biome: Polar Biome; feature: [SRF] surface water layer (ENVO:00010504); material: water (ENVO:00002006), including particulate matter (ENVO:01000060) such as... | depth 5 m
TCGTGAATGTCTAAACCAATTCCATGACCAGTGCGGTGCGGGCAGCCGGGTGTTTGGTATTCAGGCCCTAATCCTTGTGAGGCCAAATATTGGCGAGCGGCAGCGTCTACAGCTTCGCAAGGCACTGCAATTTTGGCGGCGTTAAAGGCGGCGAGTTGTGCGGCTTTTTCATGATCCCAAAACTGCTTTTGCCTCGCTGTTGGCTCACCAAAAACATAGGTACGGGTAATGTCGGATATATAGCCATGCACTTGGCAACCGGTATCAATTAACACCATATCCCCTGCTTTGAGGATTTGTGGATCTTTCACACCATGAGGAAAAGAGGTGGCGAGCCCAAAAAGTACAATACAAAAGTAGTTGCCTGGGGCGCCGACTTTTTGGTGTGCCTGCTGAATAAAGGCTTCGACTTCTGTGGTGCTTATTCCTGCGTACAGCATACTTGCGGTCGCCTGATGCACGGCCAGTGTCATATTCATGGCAGCTTGCATTAGAGCTAATTCGTTAGCTGATTTTTGCATCCTACAATGGGCTGTGACCTCTTGTGCGTTGATCAATTTTAAGCCGGTTTGGGCTTTATTGATGCCGTCGAAGATAAAAAACTGCGCGCTTTCATCTATACCAATAGTGGCGGTATCCGTTATTTTTAATTGTTTTAATACTTCAACAAATAGGCTGTAAGGATTTTGGTGTTCTTGCCAGCCATGTATTGGCCCGTCTATGACCTTAAAACCATTTAAACTACCGATTTCAAAATAAGGCGCTATATATTGCACCCCACCCTTTGCCGGTAAAATTGCACCTACCATACGTTCACTGGCATACCATTTCATGCCAGTGAAATAAGTCAGGTTAGTGCCTGCATTGAGATAAATGGCATCTATATTGTTGGCTTGCATATAAGCTTGGGCCTTGGCAATACGGGTTAGGTGCTCTTCGGGCTGAATAGGACTAAGGCTTTGGGTCATATCGCTTAAAGTTGCTAATGCTTGTTCTGGTGTTTGTGTGGCAATACCAATGGTTGTCATTTTTTCTCCTGCAGTTTGAGTGCCATTTGCAAAGTACCAAGGGGCAAAGTAGAAACTGGATTATTAGATTATATGAGACTTAAAATGTCTCTTTCAGCAGGTTCAGCATATCATCTACCGACAGTTTAGTAGCGGCTTCATTGCCAGATAGTAGTTTGTCTGCTAAGTCACGTTTATGTTGGTGTAGCGCGACAATTTTTTCTTCTATGGTGTTTTGGGTAATTAACCTATAGATAGTAACCGGGCGTAACTGACCTATACGGTGGGCGCGATCAGATGCTTGTTCTTCTACTGCTGGGTTCCACCATGGATCCATGTGTATGACATAATCTGCGGCGGTTAAATTTAAGCCCGAACCACCAGCTTTTAGGCTAATTAAAAATATATCGCCTTCGCCATTTTGAAAGGCGTTAACATTTTTTTGCCGTTGTTTCTGAGGTGTTGAACCATCTAAGTATTGATAACTAAAACCTTTAGCTTCGATGTGTTGTTTGATCAATTGTAAATGCCCCACAAACTGACTAAAAATAAGCGCTTTGTGATTGTTGAGTTTCAGCTCTTCTAATAACTCATCAAGGGCGGCTAGTTTAGCACTGGGTATGTCGGTTTCTGCCATGACTAACTTAGGGTTACAACAGGCTTGGCGCAGTTTAACTAACTCGGCAAGCATTTTAATTCGTTGCTCACCGGCATTGGCTTGTTCGCCGCTTTGGCTAATATTGTCTATTGCATTAAGTCGCAGCGCTTCATAAAAGTCACGCTCTTTAGGGCTCATTTCGACGCGAATATTGATCTCAGTACGAGATGGCAATTCAGTTAATACTTGATTTTTCATACGCCGTAAAATAAACGGCTGAATTAAAGCTTTAAGGGCTTGGCTGGCTTTACGTGCGGCCAGCGGCTCTTCCTTTGCATTTTCAATTGGCAGTGAAAACCTTTCGCCAAAGCGTTTGATGTTGCCAAGCAAACCAGGGTTAATAAAACGGAATAAGCTCCATAGTTCGCTTAAATTATTTTCAATGGGTGTGCCTGTGGTGATCATTTTAAAGTCGCTTTTTAATGCATAAGCGGCTTTAGTGCGTTTCGCCAATGGATTTTTCAGGGCTTGGGCTTCATCGGCGACTATGCTGTGCCAGCGCACATCTTTGAGTATTTCACTTTCTCTTTGTAATAATCCGTAGCTAATGATCACACAATCAAAGGGGCCTAAGTCGTTTAACAAAATCTCACGCTTTATGGTGTTAGACGAGTCCGCAAATATTTTGACATTCAACGTAGGCGCAAATCTTAGGGCTTCTTGTTGCCAGTTAAAACAAACCGATGTCGGGGCGATAACTAAGCTGGGCCCATTGCTTGCGCGGGAAAGTAAAATGGCAAGGGCTTGTAAGGTTTTACCCAAGCCCATATCGTCGGCTAAACACGCGCCAGCGCCCCAATGTGCAAGACGTGATGCCCAGTCAAACCCCACTAACTGGTAATCTCGCAATTGCGCTTGAAATGTGGATGGAATTTGCGGCTTAATGGTATTGGCTTGATGCATTTTTTGGGTTTGTTGATCCCAGGCATAAATGGTTTTCATGCGCATACCTGTTGTCGCTTCTTCCATTTGCAAGCTGGCTAAGGGATGAAATTTACCGTCGTCTGTGACTTGATTGATTAACTCGAGTTTGTGGCGTAAATCGTCAGACAAGGCGAGTATTTGTTCGGCACCAAGCTCGATAAAACGGCCATTGCTGGTTTTAACTAGTTCCAGTAGTTTTCGTAGTTCGAGCACTTGCTCATTGTCTATTTGCAAGTCGCCTGTAATATCAAACCATTCATTTTTTTGACTAAACGCTAATTGCAGATGCTCGCTGTCTAACTTTTTCGATAGCGTGATTTTTTTGCCTTTCGGCCAGCGCAGGACTAAATCAAATGTTGCTTGGCTAATAGCTATTTCTAACTGTTCTAAGGCTGCGAGCGCAATTTGTAAATCGTCTAAAAGTAAGACGTTGTCTGCCATATTCAAAAAGGCTGGGCACGCTTGGTCGAGTTGATCCAATAGTGTTTCTTCGCGCAGTAAATCTCTTTGCGTTGCCATACGTTTGCCGTTTAAGTCTGTAGTTAAACTGGCATTACCCACGGCAGGTTTAAATGCCGGACCTTTTTCGCCAAATGGCATCACCACGCAGGTAAATGTTAAGCCGTTTTGGGTGGGTTGAATATTCACCACCAAATTAGGATCACATTCATGGGTTTCTAACCCAGTATCAAGCTCTGTAATATCAGATTGAATATTTAAAAAGGGCGCAATAGCCGAGATACCTTCTAATGCTTTTTGTTTGGCACTGATGGGGATGAGCAAACCTGCCTCACCAATTATCTCGGCCACTTTGATATGATCAATCGAAAACACAGTGAGTTGATATTGAGTATCTGTAATAGACTTTAAATCATAAGCTGGCTGTCCCTCGTAACCACTGATATCGTCGGGTAAGTCGGCAATACTTAAACAAAGTTGCTCACCTAACTGGCTGACCAATAATTCAGGCTCGCGTTTGATAATTTCAATGTTTTGGTTTAAGTCGTCTGAATCGTATAAGTTGTCGATACCCACTGCGGCTTCCAGTGCAGGCAATCCCTGTAGTGTATATTCAAGTTTTGAGTAATATCCCCAGCTTTGATAAGCATCAATTGCGCGGCATATTCGTTTATCGCTGTCGCTTAAGTAGTCGAATAAAGCGGTTTCTTCTTTCAGGCGTTTTAGTGAAACAACTCGCCCTTTACTCCAGCTGGATTTATTAAATTTTTGCTCACGAGCCGTTAAACTATGCTCATAACTGTGTTCAAACTCCCAAATTAAACGAACAGGTTTAACAACTTTCTCTTTGGCAGGTGTAGGAGTTTTTTCCGTATTTGGATTAAGTGCAATTAATTTATCTAGCGCTAAATCCCACTGTGATTTGGTGACTATTAGGCTAGTAACATCAATCAATTTGGCTTGTTGTTCGGGCTTTTTATTGCTGAAACTCGCCGCTATTTGTCGGCATAATTGAGCGAATAAAGGATAGCCAAGTTGCTTAAAGTTATCTTGATATTTTAATGCTAATTTGACAAGCGCGGGATCTTTACTTTGGTTGCACCAAACTTGGGCCAATAAATAATTAAAATAGCACAATTGATGAGCGAAAAAATCGGCCCTATCATCAATACTATTATATTCAATATTGATATTATATTTTTCACCCGTCGATAGGCACAGGATCGGTTTAACAACGCCTTGTCCTATGTAATAAAAGTCACAATTGACTTTACGGTCACTTTCTTCAAATTCGACTTGTTGCAGTGCAGTGCTGAAATAACTGACATCAACTTGGTTGGCGTGAACTATTAATGCCAGTTTATAGAAGTACCCCAACACACCATTTAAATATTGTTTTTTGCGTTTAGTGAGTTTGTTTTTAGCCAGCATGGCTTGCTCAAAATAATCGATGGCTTGCTGGTTTTCGCCGCTTAAAAAGCAATAAGCACCAAGTAACTGCAACCCATAACTGCTGCGATCTTGAGTATCTTGTATACGTTCAAAATCCTCAAAACGCATCTGATACAAATACTGCTGGGCAAGCAAATGATGACAGTCGACATTGTATGAGGGGCTGGTTCGATCTGAATTCGCTGCGCAAACTTGCTCTAATAATTGCACTGGGTAAGCACAACTTTGTCCTTGTACTTGAAACGTTCTAATCAGAGTCGCAAAGGCTTGGTATTGCAACGTCTTAGGCAGTTGTAAAAATTTATCCAAATCAAAGGGTAAGAAAAAAATCTCAACTAAAATAGCGTTTTTTGCATGGTCAATAATTTGTGGGTTTTTATTGAGTTCTAAGTTAGCTTCAAGCTGTTCTAGGTGGTTCAAATAATAGAGATCTCTAATCACTCTGCTTCTATCGGCTTCTTTGTTCTGCCAACTGTAACTATTGATCACAGGCACAATTTCTTCCGCAGCCATCAATATCTCAAGCAACTTCTGGTTTGCGTTAAGGTCAAACGCTGTGCGTAATTGACCTATTTCAGTGATTAAACGATTAGCGAGCAATCTATTGAGTAGCAAGCCATCTTTGCTAACTGTTAGTAACGAAAGTGCAGTAAATTGCTCCCTTTGCTGCACAGATAAGCGATATTCCTTTTTTGGATTAGGTAACAGGCCTCTTGTTTCCAGTATATCGATTACTTGTGCAAACTTTGTAATACCAATAGGCTTATATACCACAGCCAATATCATCAATAGGCTTTGTTCGGATCCATTAAGCCTTAAAAAGGCTTGATACAAAGATTCAATTTGTTGGTGGATTTGTGGCTGGATTAAAGCAGCAAGCTTCATAGTAGTGTGATTCTTAATAAATATTCATTTTTTAATGACGTGAAATTAACAAAAATAGCATCCTTAAACAATTAGTCTCAAGGATATCGAGTAGAATTCAAATAAAGATTTAGATTTAGCACTAACCGGTGAGTATAAATGAGACATTGTTATACCGACCTTTATACAAGCTAAAAAATATTGAGTACTTACCAACTTCAGCTAAATAAGAATTGATATATGCAAAGTAAACATCTGCGACAAGATATGTCGTTTAAAGCAATGAAAAAGGCAATGGACAGTTATTGGCCAATTCCTCCTACAACTTGGGACGTTATATGTTCAATCAGCACAGACCACAGCTTAATAAAAGGCGAAAAGTTATATTCGTCAGGTGAAGTACCATGCAGTTTTGCATTTGTTTACCAAGGCTTATTTCGCTCTTTTATCACCAATGAACAAGGTCAAGAGTACAACAAAATATTTTTTGATGAGGGCACTTTCCCTGGGGCAATGACCGCGCTTCTGACGTCAACAGAATCAAACTTTACCATTCAAGCCTTAGAAGATTCGAGTGTCATTAAAATTAATTTCGCAGCTTTTCGTCAGTTGTTGAAAGAAGATCACGGGTTAGCACTGTTTCATATTAACTATCTGGAACAAAACTGGTTATTGGCCAAAGAAGCCAGAGAAATACAGATAGTTCAAGAAAATGCAGAACAACGCTATCGCCGATTTATTATTAATCATGCCTCGATTAGCGCTAGGATCCCTCAATATCATATTGCTTCACATTTAGGCATCACGGCAACCCAATTAAGCCGCATCAGAAAAAAAAGCTAAATTATCAACCTATGTAAATGAGTCTGTTGCTAAAACCTTTATAGTCAATGCATGACTTATTTATATGTATTAGCCTTTATATCAGGCACAGCTATGGCTCTTCAAGCCGGTTTTAATGCTCAGCTGGGTAACTTACTTGGCAATGCTCAACTTGCGGCTGTGGTGGCGTTTTTCTGCAGTTTATTTTTTGCTGGCATCACGCTGATATATATCAATCAAAGCCTTCCGTCGTTGGTAACAACAAAAGCGGTGCCCATTTATTTATGGTTTGCCGGAGGCTTACTTAGCGCCGTTGGCATCTCACTTGTGTATTTCCTGATCCCCAAAATTGGGATGGGGGCAATGATGCCCTATTTTCTTATAGGCCAGCTTGTGATGGCCGTTATCGCAGGGCATTTAGGCTGGTTCAACATGCCAATTAAACCCATCACCCTACACAAAATCATTGGTCTATTGGCATTAGTAATAGGCATAATTTTCATCAACAAGGAGGCATAATGCAGCATTTCGACTTAGATAAAGAAAACATCAATAACCTAACAAGTTTATGGAAACTAATGGGTATAACCCCCAATCAAGAGCTTAACGCACAAGGAATATACCGGTCTCGAAGTTGGCCACACAGATATTGGCAAGATTGGGATTCTAGGACAACATTTAAGGAACGTCTCGGCAACACACCACTCGACAGAAAAAAACTAGTGGTACCAGTGTTCCAAAACAATTCCAAGAAAGACATTCAACAGCAATCTGACAAAGAAGGTTTAGGACTCAGCTTACTGTTTAAACAACAGGCCATGTATTTGGATATGTATAACTACACACCACAGGCGCAGCAACAATTAAATATCACTAAAGTGACGAGTGAAAAAGACACTATTGTTTGGTGTAATATTGCGTCCCAAGCTTTTAATTACGAAATTGACGTTGCCTCGATAATACTTGCTAACCAGCACCCTGAAGTAACTTTACTCTTGGCTGATATGCAAGGGCAGCCTGTCGCTACTGCCATGTTACACAAAACTGAGCATGTAACAGGTATTCATCAGATGGGCGTACCTGAGCAATATCGAGGTCAAGGAGTCGCTCGAAATCTGATGCATCAAGTGTTGGGGTTGACCAAACGAGAACTAGCCTGTCGTTATGCCGTACTTCAAGCCTCATCTGCCGGTGAAAGCTTATATTTAAGCCTTGGTTTTAAAGCGCAATTCACTATCGAAAACTATATGTTTGTTGACTGAATATCCTTGTATAAATTGCAATACAGTAAGACACGCTGGGGAAAAAGTGTAAACTAATTATGCCTATCAACAACTGTGAAGCATATTTATGTCTAGCCACTTTTACAAAAAGATAAAACCTTACGTTGAGCAAGAATTAACATCAGCTAAGCAGGCAAGAACAAAACGCAATTACAGAGCTGAATTTAAGCATTTAGAAAATGCCCACGTACTTGGACAGGCATCCACCCTTTTACATACAAAAGTACACCTGTTGATGTTGTTGTGGGCGATCAGGCAAGTTGATATTAAAGAGTGCTTAGGTCAAATATTTCGTATAGTCGGGGCTGCAACAAAAACAGCAATAGGATTTATTCCCACTGGTAATACTGGAGGGACTAACGTTAGCCCTTTTAAAGTACTACCGGTATCATCTAAACTCGCCTCTATCATAGCTAAGGCTAATCACAGTGTTCAGACCGATTAACTCAACGCAAGCCAAATTCCCACTCCTATTAATAATGTGCCAGAAATTCCGTTCATCCATCTTATATTGTTGCCCTTGTTGAGTAGGGTTTTTAAACTCCTTCCTCCTGTTGCATAAATCAACATACAAACAAATTCGCTCAGCATAATAATAGCCACCAGCGCTAACAACTGAAAAGTAATGGGTTTAGCCGCATTGATAAAAGGCGGCAATATAGACAACATAAATGCCCAACCTTTGGGGTTGGCGATAGCGGTGATAAAACCTTGTGATATCAAAGCATAACGACTGAGTGTTAAGTCTGTTTGAGTGCTAAGAGACAGGTGTTTACCCGACCAATACATTTTGCATCCCAAATACATCAGATACAGGCCACCTATCCACTTAAACCAAGTAAATAAGGCGGGATAATTCAACATGATTGCAGCGGCGCCCATCACTGCCGAAACTGCGACTAATGCTACGCCAAACACTTCACCAAGCATCATCCACATGGTTCTGCGCAGGCCAATTTTTAAGCCCAAAGTCATAGCCAAAGTCATACACATGCCTGGCGTGACCGAGATAAAAAACATAGTGGGGATAAAAACGGCTAAAGTAGCGAAAGTGGGCATAGATTCTTATCAAGAGTAAAACTGGCCGTATCTTACGGCGCAGCGGATATTATTGGAACTGAATAAAATAGTGGTTTTACACTTTTGTAAACAACACTACTCACTCTGTTGATATTCACTCCACTCAATGCAGTGTGGATCAAAGCCTTTATCTAAAGTAGGTTTTATTATATTAAAATAGGGTGACATATCGAAGTCTCTGGGCACAAATAAGGAGTGATGGCGAATTTGTAAGACTTCGTCGTAATAGGCTTTATTGTCTGGATGTTTAGCTTTCTCAAAAAAAATGTCGGGCAAAATAGGGTAACGAATTGAATGAAATGTCTGAGCAATTAACGAGCTACAAATAGCGCGGGTTGGGTCTCCACTACCAAGCACAATCATTTTTCTGCGCCAACGTGCAGGTACCGGAGGGGTTTGCACTAGATAACGCATCAAGTCAAACACGTTTTTCATATCGTATTGATGACCAACTTGGGCAGTGGCGAACTCAATAGCACTTTCTATCTCAGCTTCATTCAGTCCTACTGGACGACAGATCCTAGTATGTAAGTGCGCATAGTGGCTAAGGGGTATCGTTCTGATCCCGTCTAGTACATCCGCTTCAACTAAGGTTATATTGTCACAACTTGGATCGGCACTATTGCGTTCGTCGGCAATACACAGAGCGGCATGGGACCAAGTGGATTGAGTGAGATATTTAATAGCAGTACTAATTCGACTAGAACCATCCACTAACAATACATCGCCCACCTTAATAGTCGAGGCCAAAAACTCTGGTTTACAGGTAGATGGCTGGATAGTCTTACTCGGCTTTTCCAAGTACGCAGCTAATCCTCGGCCAATTTTATTCAATAAACTCATTCAGTACTCTGTCCAGTGTAAGCATTTTTATATTTTGAAAGTTCATTGGCTAAAGCATAACCCAGAGTTATACCAATAGCGCATTTGCCAGCGACTTCCATTGTTTGCATACAGTTCAACAAAAATCTCTTTTGGATTGATTGAGGTAATTATTCCTACAAGAAACACTCCCAGAGGAGTATTTCTTGATCAGGCTTAAATTAGATACTCACTCGCTTATATGGGCGATACTCTGGCATCCAAAAGTTTCTCTCAATACGCTCTGCTAATATTTCATCTGATACTTCTAGGGCCAGATTTTGTTGCATGGCTATTTTTGCCACATCAAAAGCTATTTTTTTACTCAGCTGGGCTATTTCGCCCAAAGCTGGGAGTAAATCACCTTTGCCCGTTGCTGCAAGAGGTGACGCCTCAGCCAGTGCAACACTAGTTGCCATTAACATTTCATCGCTGATCAAACTGGCCTTGGCTGCAATCACGCCTAAACCAATCCCTGGAAAGATATAACTATTATTACACTGCGAAATTGGATAAGTTTTGCCTTTGTACTCGACTGGTTTAAAAGGGCTGCCGGTAGCAATAATGACCTTACCATCAGTCCATTCAATAACCTGCTGTGGTGTTGCTTCAACTTGGCGTGATGGGTTACTCAAAGGGAAAATAATCGGTAATTCGCAATGTTTTTTCATGCTGCGGATCACTTGTTCGGTAAATAAACCAGCTTGGCCAGACACACCTATTAATATATCGGGTTGGGCGCAATGCACCACGTCTAACAATGACGGAAACTCTCCGCTAAACGACCATTCACTGATTGCATCAGCTGATTGCACAAGACGTTGTTGAAAATCTCGTAGCCCTTGCATGCCTTCGGTAAGTAAACCAAATCGGTCTACCATAAATACTTGGCTGCGAGCTTGTGCATCTGAAATACCTTCTAAGCACATTTGTTTAATAATTTGCTCAGCAATACCACAACCTGCAGATCCAGAACCAACAAAAGCCACTTTTTGTTCTGACAACTTGGTATTTTTACTTTTACATGCAGCCAATATAGTACCTACCGCTACTGCAGCTGTACCTTGTATATCATCATTAAAACAGCAAATTTTATCTCTGTAACGCTCCAACAAAGGCATCGCATTTGGCTGGGCAAAATCTTCAAACTGCAGCATGACCTCAGGCCAACGACGATAAATGGCTTGAATAAACATATCCACAAACTCGTTGTACTCTTCTTGACCAATTCGTTTATGACGCGCCCCCATATACATAGGATCGGCCAACAATTTTTCGTTGTTAGTACCTACATCTAACATCACAGGCAAAGTATAAGCGGGACTAATACCACCACAAGCCGTGTACAAGGATAACTTACCAATAGGAATGCCCATTCCGCCTATGCCTTGGTCGCCCAAACCTAAGATCCGCTCACCATCGGTCACAACAATGACTTTCACTTTACGTTTGGTAGCATTACGTAAAATATCATCCATTTGATGACGTTCGGAATAGGAAATAAACAAGCCACGAGAACTGCGGTAAATGTCTGAAAACTGCTCACAAGCATCACCCACAGTTGGGGTATAAATAATCGGCATCATCTCGTCGATATGTTCTTTGATTAATCGGTAATACAAAGTTTCATTGTTATCTTGAATGGCGCGCAGATAGATATGTTTATTGATAGGCTCATCAAAACTAGAGTACTGCATATAAGCTCGGTCTACTTGCTCTTTGATGGTCTCGTAGCGGGGCGGAATAAGACCAGTTAAATTGAACGTAATACGTTCATCAGAACTAAATGCGCTGCCTTTATTTAGCAAGGGTGTTTCTAAGAGTGAGGGTCCAGAATGAGGAATGTACAGCGCATTATTTGTAGCTGGGTTAGCCATTAACTTATTGTCCTGTGAGTTTGTATTGTTATGTCAGTTAACTCTGGCAACTTAGGCCAGCGAAAGTGTAGTGTTACTTTAAAAAATGTCTTCAATCTGCTTTTTACTTTGATCACCTTGATCTGCGGATTCTATAATCTCCGCATCTACCACAAAATTTTGAGGCTCGGTGCCTTGTGTAAAGTATTCAAACATAGAAGTATTATCAGTTCTATTAGTAAGTTTACCTGTGCCTTTATCTATGCGCACGGTGAGTAGGTTGGTTGGCATGGGCAATAAATGTTCGGGTTTGCCTGCTAAGGCATGTTGCATAAACCTTATCCAAGCAGGCTGCGCCGCATGGGAGCCTGATTCACCACCGACTAAAGCATTGCCAATATAATTATATTTTTGGGGATTTTTATTAACCAAATTTTGATTGCGGGTAGTTCGCCCCAAACGACGATTGTTATCATCAAACCCCACCCATGCAGTGGCCACTAAGTCTGGTGTAAACCCACTAAACCAGGTATCACGTACATCGTTTGTGGTGCCTGTTTTTCCTGCTAAATCACTTCGACGGTTCATCAGCACAGCTGTACGCCACCCCGTTCCGCGATTGCCCCAAGATCCGTTGATTTGCACTGCAGAACGCATCATTTCTGCGACTAAAAATGCGTTTTCTGCACTGATCACTCTAGGGGCTGAAAGAATATTTTTGACAGGCTCATCATCCTGATGTGCAACACCAAATTCTGCGGCTAACAGTGCTTCAATATCATCAGGATCGTCAATATTTGAGTTGGATTCGGTTTGTGCTATACAAGGATCACAAGCATTTTTAGGATTGGCTTGCCACAATATCTCACCCATCTCGTTTTCTATGCGCTCGATAAAATGTGGTTGAATTAAAAATCCGCCATTGGCAATGACCGACATGGCGGTTGCCACTTCAAGGGGGGTGTGGGAGCCAGAACCTAAAGAAAGAGTTTCATCTAAAGGAATGTCATCTTTATTAAAACCAAAACGGGTAAGATGCTCTGCAACATTTTCCAGTCCTACTGCTCTGAGTAAACGCACAGACACCACATTTTTTGATTTAGTTAAAGCAACACGCATTCGAATAGGCCCGTCATACTCAGGGGGCGAGTTTTCCGGACGCCAGGCGTTCCCTGAACCAGCTTGCCACTGTGTAATTGGAGCATCGTTAATCACACTCGCCAAAGTGTAACCATTTTCCAGCGCAGCTGAATAAATAAAAGGTTTAATGTTTGAACCCACTTGTCTCTTGGCTTGAGTCGCTCGGTTAAACTGGCTTTGATAAAAACTATAACCACCAACCACAGCTTGTACCGCACCATTTTTAGGATCCAAAGCAACAAAAGCGCCACTCGCCTGTGGATATTGGGCAAGTTGCCAATGTAAGTCGTATTCTCTTTGGCGAATTAAGATCAGCGCTCCTTCTTGTAATATGTCGCTGGCTGTTTCGGGTTCTGGCCCTTGTTTTGCGTCATTGATAAAAGGTCTTGCCCAATCTAAGCCGTCCCAATCAATAATGTTGTATTTTCCTTGCTGGTTGAAAATGATGATGTCCTTATCATTTACTTTAACAACAATAGCGGGCTGCATGGATTCGAAGGTTTGTACCTCTTGCAGGTAAGTTAACATTTGTTCTTCAGACCAGGGTGCTGGATCAGCTAGTTGGTTTTTCTCATCTGTTAATTCTGATGACCAAAGTTGTTTGACTGGACCGTGATAACCATGACGTTCGTCATAATCATGCAAATTTCTACGCACCGCTAGTTGCGCTGCCGCTTGCAAATCTGATGAAGCAGTAGAGTATATTTGATAGCCGCCAGTTTCAGCCTCGTCTTTACCGTACAGTTCAATCATTTCACTATAAATAATGTCTGCTAAATAAGGTGCATCTAAGTTAATTTCTGCTCCATATTTTTTAGCGGTAACAGGAGCGTTTACGGCTTCCTCAAACTGCTTTTGATCAATATATTCTTCATCTAACATACGTAACAAAACAATGCGTCTTCTGGCCAATGAACGCGCAGGGCTACTAATAGGGTTAAGAGCAGATGGTGCTTGGGGTAAGCCCGCAATAGTGGCAATTTGAGCTAATGTCAGTTCGTTGAGTGACTTACCATAATAAACTTGTGCTGCCGCACCAAAACCGAAGGCCCGATGGCCCAGTTCCACTTTATTTAAATACAGCTCTAATATTTCTTGTTTGCTTAATAACTGCTCCATATGCCAAGCTAGAATAATTTCACGTATTTTGCGGATGTATTTCTTCTCGCGGGTCAGAAAGAAGTCACGTGCCATTTGCATAGTTAGGGTACTGCCACCCTGCCCTTTTTCACCGGTGACAACTAAATTAACTAAAGCGCGCATCATGCCGATAGGATCTATACCCGGATGATCATAAAACCTGCTATCTTCGGTAGCAATAACGGCTTGTTTTAATTGCTCAGGAATTTGGTCAAGGGTAAGGGGAATACGGCGTTTCACTCCATATTGGGAGATAAGTTTACCGTCTTGAGTGAAAATGCGCATAGGTGTTTGCAATCGAACATCTTTAAGGACGTCGACGCTAGGTAAGTCAGATTTGATATAAAAATAAGTACCTAATAGGATAGTGATACCGATAACAAATGTGACAGAAAGGACGATAAATGCGGGTTTAAATAACTTCACGGATAGATAATACCAAGGCAACTTTTAATAAATGATCTACATTTTATACCTATGTACAGTTATTAGAACCATAAAAAACAAAAAATTACGTAATAATGATGCTGTGAACTAATTCCTATTCAATCGGATGTCTAACAATTGAAAAAATTATTTGGCCCTAAAGTACAAAAGATGATTGGCCTTGATATCGGTACCCGGTTTATTAAAGCCGTGATACTCGAAAAATCAGGTGAACAATATAACTTGCAAGCCTATGCCTGCGAGCCCATTCAGGGTAATGCTTTTGCAGAGCGTGATATTAAGGATTTCGAAGCGGTAAGTCATGCACTTAAGAAAGTGAAGCTTTCATTAAAAAATAAAAACAAATTGGTTGCTATAGCAGTATCGGGCTCGACCGTTCTGAATAAGATTGTATATATGGATCCAGGGCAAACTGATCACGAACTTGAAAGCCAAATTGAATTAGAAGCCGATAGTTTAATTCCTTATCCACTGAACGAGGTATACATTGACTTCGAAGAGATAAGTGACAGCCAAACCACTAATAATAAGGTTGAGGTATTACTAAGTGCGGTTCATAAAGAATTAGTCGACCGCAGGATCACCTTATTAGGTGAAGTGGGATACGAAGCCAAAATCGTTGATGTTGAAAGTTACGCTTTGGGTGCAGCAGTTGCTTCCTTCTATCCCCAAGAAGAAGACGAAACTGTATGCTGCATCAATATTGGAGCCAGTCATTTACAAATGTGTGCAGTTAAAAATGGCAGGGTTATTTATACCAAAGACCACAACTTTGGAATGGACGCGCTGATCCAAGACCTGAGTATGCTTTACAGCCAAGAACGTTCTCAAATTGAACAACAATTGACTGACGGCACATTACCAGATACTTGGAAACAAGATGCTTACCCTATGTTTTTAGCTAACCTTCAACAAAATATTAACCGAGCATTACAAGTCTACAGCAGCGCATCTGGCGCAGCGCGCCCGAGTTCATTACTGATATGCGGAGGCGCAGGACATTTAACATCATTACCAGAAGACTTGACCGCTGATTTAGGTATAGAGGTAACGAGTTTCAACCCATTTACCGACATGACTTTAGCTGAAAACCTCAATCGAGGAGATTTAGAACATATCTCGGGACAACTTATTATTGCAGCGGGTTTAGCCAGCAGGAGTTTTAAACCATGGCACATATAAATTTATTGCCTTGGCGCGAAAGTCGTAGAGCTGAGCATAAAAAGAATTACCTGACATTACTTGCAGTGCTTGGATTAAGTGCCATTGCCTTAATGTATGTTGCCGGCAATGTGTTAGATAAAGTGACATCAAACCAAAATTATCGGAATAATTTTATCGAACAACAAACGGCTTTGTTGGATCAGCAAATTGAGAAAATTAAAAATATCAAAAAAGACAAGGAAGCTATCGAACAGAGAATGGCGTTAATTGAACAACTTGAGTCAAGCAGAAACGCCGTACCAATAGTTTTGGATGAATTGGTTCGATTGGTTCCCCATGGCTTATCTTTTCGCAGTTTTTCTCGTCAGGGCAATCTAATTGAAATATTGGGTGTCAGCGAATCAAACAATAGATTGGCCGATTTTATGCGTCAGTTACAAGAATCAACTGTTTTTAGTAGCGGCGAATTATCTTCAATCAAGGCTGATACCTCTGCTTTAGAAGCAGTCAGTGATTTTAAACTCACTTTTACTATTAATCCTAGCGTTGCACCGGATTTCTCAGTTAT
>TARA_R110002153_G_scaffold18021_7_pt1 | contig 15721 bp, 18 predicted proteins | sample TARA_R110002153 | Tara Oceans TARA_R110002153 (sample SAMEA4398193) | marine metagenome | biome: Polar Biome; feature: [SRF] surface water layer (ENVO:00010504); material: water (ENVO:00002006), including particulate matter (ENVO:01000060) such as... | depth 5 m
TCCGGTTATTTCAACGCTATCAATTCCCATCATAGCCTCTAACGCATCAATGATATTTTGTGCGATTTGTTCTGTTAATGGCTTATCAAGTTTAATTCGTCTTTGTTTCAGAAACACCTTCCCTTCTTGCTTTGGTGCTTGTTGCCCCGGATATCCAATATATAAATGCGGGGAGTCAAGAAATCGCTCTTGACACTGTAGAGAACAAAATGCGAAATGCATTTCTTGATACGTTATAGGATATTGATCTGGCATAACAACCATTCCACACACGGGATCGGTCAAATTGTCTTTTTTATGATTCATAACGTGTTGCCCTCTTCACTTTCATTTACTAATTACTGCTTTTGTTAAGTAATGCTTAATTTCAAACTAGTTCCATCTCAAACACCTAAAACCAAAAACGTAATCCGGCGACCAGTTTGATTTCATTAGCATCGCCCCCTTCGGCTTCGGTGAAATTATTGGTACCACCAAATTGTTTACTCCATTCAACACCGATATAAGCCGCTAACTCGCGTTTGATTTCATATCTTAATCTGATTCCTGCACTTATATCAGACAAACCGCTACCCAAACCACGTTCACCATCACTTTTACCATAAATATTAGTTTCAATACGTGGTTGCAAGATCAGTTTTTGTGTCAAAAATAACTCATATTCGGACTCTAGCCTCAGTGCTGTCCGCCCTTTTTTACCAACATACGCAGCAACATCAACCTCGAACCAATAAGGTGCTAGGCCCTGTATGCCAAATGCCAACCAAGTTCTGTCTGGGTCAACACCATTGTCGTAGCGTACGCCTAGCTGCGTGTCCCAAAATGGCGCAATTGCATGCCCCCACAGCAATTATGTTCTGGCTTCTTGTCATTTCCCATCATCAATATCCCCTTCTGCCTTTAAAAGGGTAAGTCATCACCATGATAACGAGCAGGCGATTTTTAACCTTCCACTCAGTTATAAAATGTTTCTTTCGAAGCTAGTGCAGACTGCATTTTACTGAATCTGATGCCTAATATTGCACCCGCAACAAGTAATCCCATAGCAAACCAGAAAGGTGCTTGAGTCATAATACTAAATAGCCCCCCCGCCGATATCGACCCAAGCGCCTGACCCAAACTACCCGCTGCTGTCTGTTTACCCAACACCGCACCTTGCGATATTTCAGCTGCGAGTGATGCTTGGTAAGCGAGTATAGGAACTAGGACACCAGAACTGAATCCTACCAGTGCAACAGCTAAAAGAACATATTCAAATCGAGTAACTAAAGGGAATAACCCCATCCCTGCCGCCATAATAAACATCGCCCAAAGTATGATTTGGCCAAAACTGAAATAGCGAATAAGTACTGAAAATAGAAATATCTGTATGACTAACATGGTAACACTGCATGTCATATACAATATTCCTATTTGAAATGGGGTAAGAAGAAGTACTTGCTGTCCCTGTAATGCGATTCCAACCTCAAAACTTCCAAGAGCAAACATTCCAAGTAAAGCAAGAAAAAGCAATATATTTGACGATGTTGGTTGTATATTCGTTTTTTCAGCAATAATCTCTGAATTTGACTCGATAACTGCAGGCTCAGATAACTTAATATAAAGCGCTATCCAGATGATTAAACCGAAAACACCAGCAATTATAAAAGGAAACGATAACGCATCAATGGCAGTTGTTTTAGACGACAAATCAATACTAATTAACCACCCTCCCACCACCGGACCAATCAAAAAACCCAGTGTCGCAGATGCACTCATCCATGCAAAACGTCGCGCGCGTAATTCCTTGGAATAAGTATCACTTATATAAGCAAGTGAGACAGGGAGCACTGCAGATGCCGCTGCTCCGCCCAATGCCCGCATCAAATAACTAAACCAAAGTTGTTGAGCTATACCAAATAGCACTAGGGCAATAACACTTCCCCCTAGCCCTATTAGAATAACGGGACGGCGTCCAAGTCTATCCGATATTCCCCCCCACAATGGCGCGCATATAAACAACATAAACATAAACACACCGGTCATCATCCCTGTGTGCCACGAAACTAAAAAACTTGCGCCACCACCGAACCGATTTTCCAAAAGAAAGGGAAGAATAGGCAAAGCAATTCCATACCCAATAGAAACAGTAAAGACAGACATCATAAGCAAGAAAAACTGAATCTGTTGTGGCGGGTGTAGCATCACAACCGGTTTCATTTCGACACCACCATCAACATCAGCACGACAAAACAATCAGTACGCCAGTCTGTCATTATCAGAACAACTGATTTGTAATTTATAGTCATATAGCCTTACCTATCATTTTTATACCACCTTCTACGTCTAAGTCTTTGTTACGTTATGGCTAATTACTTTCAGCCTAACAACTAGGTTTCTATTCATCAGAATAAATCCTAGGTTGCATGTTGTACCCAATTCAAACGATGCTCCGAACAAAACACAATTATTTGATCTTTATATTCAGTTCATACAGTCGCAGTCCACTCATCAATCCGCACATCACAAACGGGATCTATGACCCATAAGTACAACTCATATTTTCGACCACATAATGCACATACTTCCAACCACAAAATAACTGCAAGTGTACTCACGATGGCCCAAGCTGTTAGTAATGTACGAAATTGTTCATAGATTAGTTGGCGGTATACCATCCTCAGTATCATTGCTAATATTCGCCAGTTTTCGCCAACTGATATGTTCGTACACACCGGACCAATACATACCAAAGCCAATAGCAAACAACAACTCTTCGATAGGCATAAAACCGAACGTCACACCTGATAGCGCTTCCATATTCCAAACTCGGTCAATATAGCCTGGTGCACTCCATTCCAGAACGGCGAGAAAAATAGTGTAATACCCTAAAAACAGCAGCCCACCAATCCACGTTTTTCGTTTCAGATCTGGCCGACAAAACATCGTTGCCACTGCACCGATAAACATGGCGAGAATGGAAGGATAAATTGGATTCCAAGGAAAAAAGTAAAGTGCAATAAAAACAATGGGGGGGGTTGCCAGTGCTTTGTAATGGTGCCGGTGTAAAGAAATATGGCGTTCACAATCAACCACTATTTCTGTCTTTGTGTGTGTTAATAGATTATAGAAAACAGAGCCAATCCCGCCTATACCAAAGCAGAAAATCAAACTTTCAATATCAAATCCTGTATTGGCGGCTAAATCAAATAGACTAGGCGGCATCCAGTATTCAGGAACAAACAACGGTTCGGTCAATCCAAATGGTGTAGTGAATACACTCGACCACCACATGGCTCGACGTTGTTCTGGGAATGCCATATAAATCAGTCCCCAAGGGATCAAAAATGCACTCGACCAAAGTAACCAAATATAGTGTTCAGATACCACTTTCATCTCGCTTTTTTAAGTTATTAATTAGGGATAGCACAACCAATCCGGTAATAACTGAAAGGAATGAACCAATAATGATGGCAAAGCGTGCTATTGCTAACAATTCTGTATCAGTAAAAGCCAATGTAGTAATAAAAAGGCTCATAGTAAAACCGATACCGGCAAGTAATGCGATGCCATACATGTGTGTCCATGTCACATCATCTGGCAATCGACTTATTTTAAGTCGAACAGCCAACCAACTCATCCCGAAAATTCCAATTTGCTTACCGAGAAATAATCCCAGAACAATTCCAAGAGTCAGCGGGGTATAGAAAACATCAACGTTTAATTCGGGTAAAACGATACCGGCATTAAAGAAAGCAAACAATGGCACAATCCCTAATGTAACCCAAGGATGCAGACTACGTTCCAAATCTTTCATCGGAGAACGAGATATGTTTTTTGGGTTACCATCCAAAGGAAAAGCAAGTGCAACGACTATACCTGCCAAGGTTGCATGTAAACCAGAGTTTAACAACGCAACCCAAAGAAAAGTGCCAACCAAAACATAAGGTGTTATCGCCGTAACTTTAAAACGATTCAGCATAATCAATGCTGCCACACCAACGGTTGCAAAGATTAGTGCTGGAACGGACAATGTTTCAGGATAAAACAGCGCAATCACTAAAATAGCACCCACATCATCGAATACTGCAAGCGCTGCAAGAAAGATGAATAAACTTTCAGGCACACGACCTCGTAATAAAGAAAGCGCAGCCAAGGCCAACACGATGTCAGTTGCCATAGGGATCGCCCAACCATGGGCAATCACAGGATCTCCTCCATTGATGATTAAATATATTATCGCTGGCACCACCATACCTCCTAAGGCTGCCATCGCTGGTAAGGCAAGCTGCCTTAGTCCTGCCAACTGTCCTTCAAATATCTCGCGCTTGATCTTTAAACCGATCAGTAGAAAGAAGAACACCATTAAGCCCTTGTTTATCCAAGAAATTAATGGTTTATCGATCCCGAATTCACCAATACGCACCGATACTGGTGTGTGGTGAATGAACCAATAAATTTCATAGAGCGGCGAATTAGCAATGACGAAAGCGATGATTAAAGCGAATAGTGTCAACGCGCCAGCAAGTTTCTCCCTTGCCGGGGTGTATCCTGAGACAGATTGAGTCATAGTATTAAATTATTATTTAATAAAGATAAGTTGATTACATACACTATAGCCACCGCCGCACCGTCCAGCCTACAACTTCTGCTAATCTATGTATCCATGGACGACGTCGCCAATGAGTAGCACAAACAGCAGAAGCATCCGTCACATCCATTTCAAACTGTGTTTGTAACCAGCTACAAAGGTCAGTATCCCGACTAAGCAAATTCAATTCATAATTCTGAAACAGGCTACGGTAATCTAAATTAGCAGTTCCCAACATTACACTTCGTCCATCTATAACCATAACCTTGGCATGCAACATTCTGGGTAAGTACTCAAAAATGCTGACACCACCATCCAACAACCGTGCATAAACAGCATTGGCCGCCCAACGCACTAAACGCACATCACCAGTACGCGGAACTAACAATCGTACATTAACACCTCGTTTAACCGCTTCAAGCAAGGCCTTTTGCGTACGATGATCCGGTACAAAATAGGGTGTTGTCAGACAAATCTGCTGTTTTGTATTTCCTAGCAAGTCCTCATAGATACAAGCTAGTCTTCGGCGACAGAAACGTGTTTGATTTGTAACCAATACATTACTTGCGTGTTCATCTTCTTTGGGAAGCCAATGTCTATCATCTTGCCAAAACGCGTCAAACAGCTCAGCCGCTTGCTTGGCTAAATCACCTTGAAAAGAAGTATGCGTGTCTCGCCAACGAGTAATACCAAAATAACGACGTGAACTTTGGCGATGAATATTAAAGCCACCTAAAAATGCCTGTTTTCGATCAACCACCAGTAGTTTACGATGATCACGCCGATTGTAACGTAGCGGTTGACGCCAATACCAAGGCTGAAAATGACAAACTTGCACTCCTGCTTTTTCAAGCTCAGGACCCAGTGACCCATAAAACTGAAATAATGAACCCAGTGCATCGACCAATAGCCTCACCTGCACACCTGATTTTGCTTTCTCAGACAATGCCTTCGCAAAAAGATGACCCACTTCATCATCGGCGAAAATGTAGGTCTCCATCAAAATCTGCTCTTGCGCACTCTCAATGGCTGAAAGCATGGCATCAAACAACTCATCGCCTTCAGTATAGAGTTGAATATTTTCATGACCTGCACTCAAATTAGGTAGTGGGTTGCACAAATAGTGTTTGACCATTACGTCCATAATTCCAACACGAAATGACGCATCACCGCAGTCAATACATCACTACGGGTAATAATGCCATTTAGCTTGCCATCAGTAACAATCGGTAAGGCGCCAATGCGCTGCTCAACAAACAAGCGAGCAATATAACGAACGTCTGTATCGTTGCTCGCCGTCAACACCGGTGACTTCATTAACTGCATGATCTTTTCATCACGACTTTTTTGTATTTGTGGTCGATAGTTTTCCGTCATACCACCCAAATGGTGCAAAATATCCCGCTCTGACACTATTCCTATTAAGACCCCATCTGATGAAACAACAGGAAAATGACGAATATTCCTTGTTTGGAACAGTTTCAATACGTCATTCACTGTTGCATCAGCATTCAACGTCACTACCGGTGATGTCATAATTTGTTCGGCAAGTACAATATAATCAGTCTGAGGCAAGTCATTAGTAGACTTATACGCTTTCGCCGCAACGTGTCTTTGTTCTTGTTTTGCCATATTATTGCGATGTTCTTCTTCCTCATCAATGGCATGATCAGGAACAATGGTTTGCATTTTTTCAACACGAGGCTCTTTGACAATCTCCGTATGCGGCATCGACTCATGACCATTCAGTCCTTGTACATAGAAGGTCATGAGTTAATGCTCCAATGAATATGCATCAAAATTAATCGGTCAATCATGAGCGCAACACGCTTCGCGACACCAAATACAGTGGCAGTCAACATGATCACAAGTTACATCTTTACGTAAACTCTGGTAACGCCATTTAGCCCATGGCGATAATAATTGTTTATATAACGAAGGCTGATAATGTGACCGCAGTAACTCACGCAGATTCGGACTGGATATGTACTGGCGAAGAAACCAGCCATAACTACGATTGCCTAATAAACTAAATAATGCTCGATTGACCACTGCGGTACTCATCTGAGGTTTCAATTCACGCTGCCAAAGCACGTCATAATTCGTGTCATAAAGTAAACTTTGTGCTGCCAATATACCCGACGAGATGGCAAGACGCATTCCAAAGCCCCACAATGTATCTTGGAAACCAGCCTGTTCCCCCACTAATGGATGCGAACCACTGTATGCGCTATCAGGAATACGAAAGTTACCACTCCCCCCATGAGCACGTTGATTTTTCATTTCCAAGCCAACTAGCTGTTGAAAAGCGTCAACTGTACGTTGCACATATAACTTTTCCTGCTTAAAGTCAGAAAACATACAACTCTTGACCGTACCTTTACCATTCATCACTAATAGATATGCATAACCTTGAGGAGCGAGATCATTGTCACAAATAACCCAATAACCATCCGTCATCTCAGTTTCAAAGTGATATCCCACGGCAATAGCATCAGCAACCCGTGGACCAGCAGCAAGGATGCCCTTCCCTTTCATCTGATGTAGACGGCTGTTAAATCGTATCTCTACACCTAGTGATTGAGCCTGCCGAAGCAAGGCATTATCAAGCGTTCCTTTCCCTGGCCCACGCTCTACCATGTAAAATAAAGGCTCATTACTTTTAATTTCATAGCGTTTTCTTTTTGAATCAAAAGCAAAACCATTGCGGCATGGCATCGCATTAAAATCAGTTGTTAGCCCTAAATCTTGTAATTCAACCAATACATCTTTTTCAGTAGTCCAATTTTCTAGGCCTTGGAAATCGCCACCAAAACGGTGCCCGACCTCTTTGTGTGTTTCATGCACGATGACATGTTGTCCCTGTTTAGCCAGCGTGATCGCCGCCGCCAATCCCGCTGGACCTGCACCAGCGATCTCCACATGTCCTTCGTTATAAGATCGATCTTCATTTTCCATTATGGATTTGTCCAAGAATTAATTATTAGCTAGATAAACTGTACGATATAGCTTAGGTCAATGACCTCATAGTGATGCCTAGTTACGAACTTTGTTCCTGAACCAAGTACCACTAAGCGAATACTATGATCCAACAATGAAGTCGCTCATCCTTTTTGTAGTAACTGCTCAACCATTTGTACAACATTGAGGGTGTAGGACAGCAATCAAACCGAGCTAACATAGTTTGTAGTGGAACTAGAGCAGGGGCATAAAATGTCGCCCCATTGTGTTTGCCAGAAATCAATCGACCAGCACCGAGAAAATGAAAGGTAAGAATACCCAGATCAGCACGACCCGATAATTGCTACCTTTGTTTACTGCTTCTATCACTAGATACCCAACTACTGAAAAATTGCCATTACTGTGGAAATTAAGCTTGCACCAAAGTAGCTACATTATCCCTCGGTATGATTGTCTTGATTACCACGAAGTACAACAAAGTTATATATCGGCACCCAAATAAGGGCAAAATACCAACCATAACCATACGCTTCAATAATGCCAATGAAAAAGCTTTTCCAACTAAGCCATTCAAATCCTGGCAATAAATTTTGCCAAGCCTCATACATGGCATGGTTGGGGAAAAGCAGGTCAAAAGCTACACAAAATGCAAAACTAATCGCCAACATCAAACTGGTAGCGTGACCAACGCCTAGTAAAGAGATCCCTTGTGCATGATGATTACATTTCATGATCGGCTCCTTGTTTTTTATTAAGGAAATCTTCAGGAGTGGCATCAAACTTATCTAAGCAGCGCTTTGAACAAAAGCGATAGAGGGTACCCTGATACATCTGCCCATAACCTTGATCAGCTTTCACTTCCATATCGCAGACAGGATCGATATGTTTTTTATCTAAGTCTGCGCTAGTTGACTTTCCATGACCTTCGTGACCGCCATGCATCATGTGAGCGCCACAGCCATAACGCATCAGGAGATAAAATATGACCGCAAATAGTAAAAACGAACCTAAACCTTCCATATATCACCACCTGTTTTAATATGATTCACTATCATCTCTAACATTAATCGTTAAGAAGGCCTTCCACTGTTTAAGCTGTGGGAAGAATGCCGGCGTTTTACGCGCATAATCGTTATATGCTTGTCCAAACTCTGTTATTGCTCGTCGCTCTTCCATTCTTGCTAAATGTACATAGGCATAAAGCAGGATGGGGGCCATCAATACAGTCAATATTGTCGGCCACTGCACTAAAAAACCCACTATGATTAGAAACAAACCGGTGTATTGGGGGTGACGAGCGAAGGCATAGATACCGTTAGTTACCAGACCACCGCGAGCTGCATGGATCTGTATCCATCCCTTAGATAACAGTGTGTATCCTAGGAGCATAAACACTAGACTTAAACCCATTACAATTCCCCATGCCAGATCTGAACCACCAAACACCACTACCCATAGGTGACCAAATTTATGGCTGAATGGCTGTAATACTGGATAGGCTTCACCTAGCCAACCAGACAGTAAATAGATGGTTAAGGGGAAACCATACATTTCTGTAAATAGCGCGGCTAAAAAAGCAATGACTACTCCCATACTTCGCCACTCTTCACCACCTCTTGGCTTGAGAAAACTGAGAATAAAAAATAGGAATATACCGATATTAAAAGCCGCCACGATCCACATTCCATAAGAATATTCGACATTACCATGCATAATTCAATACTCCTTTCAATTTACACTTCATGCCAAACCTCACTTTCATTAAGTTTTTGCCTTTCTTTCTCCACCTTTTCCAATACTCCAGACTGAATAATGGCCGTCACTTTTCTAAAATCCATCTTCGTCTCCCATTATTATCAATTGCCAATCTTATTTTTCCAATTCATGTTTCCGTTGCTGAAATTCCTCATCATTAATTTCACCTCGTGCATAACGAGCCTTGAGTAGCTTCATCGGACTTTCCTCAGATGCGTTCGAAGCGCCATTTCCGATGACAAACTTGACGATCACAACAATAATGACGATAAACAATAGCCAGAATAACCACATACCTATTCCCATTCCCATCCATCCCAAATGATCACCATACATATTATTTCTCCAAATCAACACATCAGTTATGTGCTTTAAAATCTGCACATAACTGATTAATGATTAATTAGTTCTAGACCTTAATTTATTTTGTTTTAATATGGTCATGGCCTTTTTCTCTAAACTTCCTGTTTGCTTCGGTTGCCTGTTGATTTTGGATCATTTGCTCCATCATCATCTGCATCATAGACATGCGTTTTTCCATGCTTCCTTGTCCCATCATCGCGTCGTTGCCTCCATGCATTTGATTCATCATTTTCATCATCTTATGCATATCAGCCAAATGAGCTTGAATAAGTTCATCTTGCTTAACGGGATCAACTGTTTTATGAATTTCTGCCATTTGAGAACGTATTTTTTCCATATCTTTCTGCATCATCATTGTCATTGATTCTTCAGTCATCCCCTCTCCCTGAGTTTGCTGCGTGGGTTGGACCTTGTGTTTTTGCTCGTGGACTTCTTGTCCTGCTGCAAAGATAAGACCTGAACTGATTAATAAGGTGGTTGCTAGTAGTGTTTTTTTCATTGTATTTTTCCTCTATAAATTAATAGGTTATGCCTTCTACGAGGTCATAGCCGTATCTTCACCAACCCGAACCCGAGTGGCATAAAAAAAGTAATCAGTGGTAGTTATTAGTATTTTTTCATTGTATGGTTCCTCGATTGTATAAACCTATAACTTGTAGCTATAACGTAGACCAAGTTGTCATTTGCCGAAATTCTCTTTTAAATAATTAAGAACAGCCTTAATCTCAACGCCTGTTAGATTTGGATTACCACCTTTGGCAGGCATGGCCATTGGTGAGCCGGGGCTTTGAAAACCCTCAGTAATGTGTAGCAAAAGAACCTCATCCGGTTTAGATAAAGGTCCATCCAACTTAGTAAAGTCTGGAACGCCCGGCAACACGCCCTTTCCATCGGCACCGTGGCATGCAATACAGGTTTTATCGTAGACTGCCTTTCCCGACTGTACTGGAACTGAATTATTTTCAGCAACTTTAGTTGACGCTACATTAACCATTTTTGGTGCTGGGTTATTAGCCGATTGTAAAAAGGCTAGAATATCCCGCTGTTGTTGCCCTGTCAGACCTGCTCTCAAACGCATATGAGCCACAATTGAGCGCCACTGATCATCACGAAATTCAGCCGGTTCTCTCATCTCATGACATCGCGCGCAGTTCTGGCCCCAGCTAATGGTGCCTCGTGAAATGTCCCCAGCTGATTTCTCTGACTCGCCTGCATTTGCTGCTATGAATGCACTAGAGAACGTAATAGCAGTCACAATTCCTGTCATCATGAATCTGCGAATATTTAGTCGCGTTAGTAATCTATTATTCATGTTAGCTACTCCTTAAAATCCGTAACTTAGCTGAGCTTGAAAAGTGTTGTCATCGCTTGCTGCACCGTCAAGGCCATCATTGAAGTTATAAGCAAATTTAGCCATGGCATTAGCAGAAAACAAATAGTTAACACCCAATGCCCATTGTTTCTGGTCAACACTACTCTCCGGGGAGTCATAATCGCCATAACGAAGGACACCTTCCCAGTTTGTTTGCATAAAGCGATAAGAAGTTTGTGCATACCACGCTTCCCAATTGGCCGAATCAGGCGCAGCACTGTTCGATGAAGCCCCCACTTTCTGCTTAATATATTCACCCAATAGTCGGACATTGTTCCATTTGTAATTAAAGTCAAAGCCGTACACATCATAGTCTCGTGTCGCATCGGGCTCTTCAGTTCCAGCGACCTTACCTGTTGCACCAGAGATGCCAAGTTCTAACATCGGAATCGGCAAAAAGCCCATTCTGCCACCAAAGACCAATTCATCATCCTCGTTTGAGGTAACACCGCCGGTATGGATTTCTTCAATTTCATCGCCAGCAATATCCAGAACAGGACCATTTGCGGTGTAGACAGCATAGTTAACAAAACGGGCATTGTCTCCAAGAGGTATACCACCGCGTAGCTCCAATCCTATATCTGCATTTGGCGCCGCCTGACCATGACCAAAACCAACTGGTGCTGTCGTTAGTTTATTAATCCATGACGGATGACCATTTTGACGGAACTGGCCAAGAGGGCTCAGAAATTTACCTGCTAACAAAGTCATATAGTCATTAAGGAAAACATCAAGTGTTCCATATTCCAGAGCGAAGTCTGTGGCACCAGCTTCATCAATTAGAGTCTCAAACTCGACTTCCATCAGAAAAAGATCTTTGTATTGATAGTGAAGAATGGGGTTATATCTTATGGCACTAAAAGCACCATTGCCATTTTGAGAATCGGAATAAGTTGCATCACCATAGCCAGCAAGATGGACCACCGAATCACTGTTTTTCCACTCTGTTGCTTCGGTTGTTACTGATGCAACATCTTGTTTGAGCTGCTCAACATCTTCTTTAGTTGCCGTTTGTGTTTGCTGTTCTTTTAATGCCACTTGAACTTGTTGAAGTTGTTGTTGTAATAATTCCACTTGCTTTTGAAGAGCATCATATTTAGCATCCGCAATAGCATTGAATGGAAATGAAAGTGCTAGTGCACACGCCAGCAAGCTGCGTTTATGGTGGAAATTCACTTTTTTCATTGGATTACCTCGCTCATTAAGTGCCAAAATATTACAATTTCACTCGTTTAAGCCTAAGTGCATTAGTAATTACCGACACGGAACTAAAACTCATTGCAGCTGCAGCAATCATTGGTGAAAGTAACAAACCAAAGACGGGATAAAGCACACCCGCTGCAATGGGTACGCCAGCTGCGTTATAAATAAAAGCAAAGAATAAATTTTGACGAATATTTCGCATAGTAGCTCTAGACAGACGTATTGCCCGAACAATGCCCCGTAAGTCACCCTTGACCAAAGTAACGCCTGCACTTTCCATCGCAACATCGGTACCCGTACCCATGGCAATGCCTACATGAGCCTGAGCCAATGCAGGTGCATCATTAATTCCATCACCGGCCATTGCAACGATGCGACCTTCGGCTTGAAGTTTTTTCACCATTTCAGACTTCTGTTCTGGTAACACTTCGGCATGTACTTCATCAATATTAAGTTTTGCTGCCACGGCATCAGCCGTTTTACGACTATCGCCAGTCAACATAACCACTCGAATACCTTCTTTGTGCAAGTTACGGATCGCTTCTTCAGTGCTGTCTTTTATCGGATCAGCAACACCGATTAATCCTGCGGCTTTACCATCGATTGCTAACAACATAACCGTCTGGCCTTCAGCACGTTGACTGTCCGCCTGTTGTGGTAGATTACCCGCGTCTATATTGAGACTTTCAAAAAGTTTGAGGTTACCCAGTACCACTAAGTGACCATCAACCTTACCCGTCACACCTTTACCCGTTACTGACTGAAAGTTCTCAGCTTGACTCAGTGTTAACTCTTTCTCTTCAGCACCCTTGACGATGGCCTCAGCCAAAGGATGTTCACTGGCACGCTCCAAACTGGCCGCTAAACGAAGGTTGTCATTTTCTTCAAAGCCCTCAGTCGCCATTACTGCAACGAGTTTGGGTTTACCTTCAGTCAATGTGCCTGTTTTATCAACCACTAAAGTATCTACTTTTTCCAGTATTTCCAATGCCTCAGCATTTTTGATCAATACGCCCATCATTGCGCCTTTACCCGTTCCGACCATAATTGACATCGGTGTGGCTAAACCTAAAGCACAAGGGCAAGCGATAATCAGAACGGCTACTGCATTGATTACAGCATATGCAATAGCCGGTTCTGGCCCCCACAGACTCCAAACAATGAAAGTAATAACCGCAGTAACGACTACTATTGGAACAAAATATCCAGCGACTATATCGACCAGTTTTTGAATAGGGGCACGTGAACGTTGAGCATCAGCTACCATATGAACAATTTGAGATAATAAGGTGTCAGCGCCTACCTTTTCAGCGCGCATCAATAAACCGCCTGTGCCATTCACTGTGGCTCCAATCAACTTTTCACCTGCACGTTTTACAACAGGAATAGGTTCGCCAGTGACCATCGATTCATCAACATTACTTTCACCCTCTATCACTACGCCATCCACGGGCACTTTTTCACCAGGACGAACACGTAATTGATCGCTCGGCTGTACTTGCTCAAGCGGAATGTCTTCCTCAGTACCATCTTCACGAACAATACGAGCTGTTTTGGGTGCAAGACCCAACAATAATTTAATGGCAGCATTGGTCTGGCTTCGAGCGCGTAACTCCATCACCTGTCCAAGTAAAACAAGTGCGGTAATGACAGCAGCTGCTTCAAAATAAACCGGTACGATCCCAGCGTCACTGAAAACAGCAGAAGGGAAAATCCCCGGCATAACAACAGCGATTAAGCTATAAATCCAAGCAATACCAACGCCAATCGCAATTAAGGTAAACATATTTAAATTACGTGACAAAATGGACTGCCAGCCACGTTCAAAGAAAACCCAGCCCCCCCACCAAACAACAGGAGCAGATAAAATAAGTTCAATCCACTGACGCGTAACAGGTGAAATTAAACCATTGATAAGGTCTGGCCAAAATTCAGCACCCATGGCGCTGAAAAACACGGGTATCGCCAATATGGCACTAAACCAGAAACGGCGTGTCATATCATCCAATTCACTAGTATCTTCTTTTGCATCCACTGTCCGAGGTTCCAGTGTCATACCACATTTAGGACAATTACCAGGATGGTCCTGAACAATCTCAGGGTGCATCGGACAGGTATATTCAGTCTTGGTGGTCGTAACAGGAATAGTTTTCAACTCCAGCGCCATACCACATTTAGGACAGCTACCAGGATGATCCTGAATAATCTCAGGATGCATTGGACAGGTGTATTCTTTTTTTACTCCAGCCGATGAGACACTTGCTATGCTTGATGATTTAGCCTTAGCAAGATTTTCACTCTCTGTCTGATGTGTACTGCTAGATGACCCACCACAGCAACTTTCAGATTGTGCTGTAACGTCTGCTTGGTGTTGTTTGGTTCCACCACAACAATCATGTGTTTCCTCGGTAGCATCTAGCGGTTGGGGCTTGTTATCTTCGCAACCACAACCGCTAGCTTCTTTAGATTTTTTATCGCTCAAGTATTGATTGGGCGCTGCGGAAAACTTGCTTAAACAGTGTGCACTACAAAAGTAATACGATTTAGACATATGCTCTATGTGATGCTCAGAGTTATCCGTAACAGTCATTCCACATACTGGATCAATATTCATTTATTATCCTCTTTCTGTTTTCTTGTACGCTTTTCCTGTCATTTAAAGAATAAGCGCAACATCAAATAAGTGTTCATTTTAACTATGCAAAAATACGGCTTTACGATATAGATTCAATTAAATGGCAGATCGCTTTTCCATCTGGAATGCCATCCGGCATTGCACTCCACTTTTGCACTGCAGCTTCCATCCTCTGTTGTATTTTATTTAACTCAGCAAGGCGTACACGGTTGTTATCAATATGCTGTTGAATCATGTTTCGTACTGCCAAACAGGGTGTTTTATCTGCACTGCTATGTTCAAAGATCGTTCGTATATTTTGTAAAGTAAAACCAAGTGATTTTGCTTTGCGGATAAACTTCGCTTTTTTAATATCCTCACGACTAAAAAGTTTATAACCGTTAACAGGGTCTCGTGAGGGTAAGAGCAAACCAATACGCACATAATGGCGCACAGCATCCGTCGTCATTTCAACCTCTTTTGACAACTCACTTACCGTTAACATTATTCTCTCCTGTCAATTTGCTTTCCCATCTTTCTCAGCTTAAATGCTAGGTGCAACACACAAGTCAAGATTTTATATTTCACTAGCTCATTTAATGGACGTGATTATGTCCATCGGATGTAACCTCTTGCACAGTCTCGCCCTCCATAGCACTATGCGTACCATCTACTTGACTTTGCTCCATCGCAGGTAATGATTCATTCGTTTTTTCATGACTATTTAACTGGCTATGTTCTGATATTGAGCCATCATCATGCTGATGGCTTCTTGTATTATTGACCTCTTCTTCAGAGCCGTGACTGTGATTATGGCCATCGCCATCCGATTCAATTTGAGGTAATGACATTACACCCAATCCATACCGATAGACGACCTCTG
>TARA_R110002153_G_scaffold138003_1_pt1 | contig 15704 bp, 16 predicted proteins | sample TARA_R110002153 | Tara Oceans TARA_R110002153 (sample SAMEA4398193) | marine metagenome | biome: Polar Biome; feature: [SRF] surface water layer (ENVO:00010504); material: water (ENVO:00002006), including particulate matter (ENVO:01000060) such as... | depth 5 m
ATCAAAAGGTTGTTTTCCCATAACTAACCTGTCATACTTAATACCCCACTTCTCTAATTGCTCTAACGTATGTTGATATAAATTAGCGTATACCTTTGCAACATCCATATTATAGGTAAACATACCTCTAGCAGTATATATAAATATTTCGTGTCCGCTATCGTACAGCTTATTGACTAATTTAATATTGTCAGTAATAGGCTCACAGTGGCTATATTTATTTTTACCTAGATGTTCTATTCCTTCTGGTCTATAGCATAATGTATCATCTAAATCTACTGCTATAAGTTTAAGTTGTTGCTTCATAAAGTTCTTCTAATTTTTCTTTTAATCTACTTTTTATCTTTTTAGTATAGTCTGGGAGTTTAATTTCATGTCTGGTATAATGACCGCATACCTTTATTACTTGCTCTTTATTGTCGATATCAAAATTATCAGTTTGCCATCTTTTCCATTTATTAGACTTAACACTTAAGGTATACCATTTTTCTATATCTTTAGAGTTAAGCTCCTCTAATATAGCTTTTGTTTCTATTTGTGCTATTTCAGGGCCTATATTTAAACTATCTAATCCATTTCTAAACCTAAACTTTATATCATCAAAACTTAAATAATCACCGTTGTGTTCTTTTGAAAGCAAATTATATTCTTTACATAGAGAGGTCATATGTGCGAGTCTGCTTGTGCTAAACTTACCGGTGTTAACTTGGTCTACCAAGTCGATACTTACTCCAGATTGTATAACACAGTATTTAATTCGGTTAAATTCTTCCTTAGTAAGAGACTTCACAAGTTCTTCTAAAAAGAATCGCATTTGATCTACACTAAAGTACCTAATAGCTTGTTCTGTTAAAACTTCAAAGAATATTGAGCTGTTAATGGAAAAGGCAAGTTTTATAGCGTCGATGGTATACTGTAGTCCTTCTATAACAGTAGGGTGCTTTACCCAAGGGTCAATATGTATTCCGTCAAAGTTACTACTATCCACACTGATTGAATAAAACCCATCGTCTTGTATATCTCCTTGATTAGGTCCACTATGATCTCTAAGTATAGGAACTTGTGAATTGACATAATTATTAAAATTATGAGTCTTTAGTTGAGTATAGCCGCTATTATAGTCAACCTGTCTTCTGGTAGGTATAAATCCAAAAATAGGAGTGTCTTTAGAGAACTCAATTACTGAATCTATAATATTAAGGGATATAGGACTTATAAAGTACTTTCTATTCATAAAACTGTTTTATATAAGTCGAATTGAGCTTCTGCTTGGTACTTAGCTATCTCTTTTCCTGCTGCAGTGTGAGGGCGGCCGTCGATATCACAATCAAAGTTAGCTGGAGTTGCATTAAATACTTTATATTTAGCTGATAGTATGTTGTTTATATTCGATCTAGTAAATACTTCATACTGCAATTTCTCTTCCTGACAGTAGAACTGTATAGCTTTGCTAAAACCTCCATTGCCTATTATTGATACAGAATTAATATTATGTTTACTAAAATATTCTCGGATTCCTATCCAGTCTGTATTGTGCCCTACTAGTTTACCATTAGTGTTCAGTACTGTATTAACAGCATTTATCTTCTCAGCTTGTATACTTAATGAATCTAAATAAGGTATACATTTAATTTTAAGTGGCATAGATAAAGCAAAGCCACTAAAGCTTAAGGTTCTAGAAGAAGAGGTTAAGGCCATAGGGTCTGTTCCTTTGAACGACTTATATATGGCGTTTATACCTTCCTCTTGGAATCTAGCATTAAAATAATTACAACCGTTATTACCTGGTGTGCTAGAGAAAGAACCGAAGACTTTAGTGTCTTTATTTATTTGCATACTGTGATAGTATAGTTATAGCTTTAAACCAAAGCATTTTACTAAAATTACCTGTATGCATTGGAGACATATTTAAATAAATTAACCCTGTAATAAGTTTTATTCTATCTAGGTCATATCCGTGTTGCTGGACCAGGTATTCAAATTCAGCTTGTACTGTTTCTAAGACGCTTAACTGTTTATATGCATACTCTACTGTAGAAGAACTTTCAGTTAATGTTATATTATTGTCATTTTTCATAAGATTATACGGTATTTTAATTCCACCGTACATTTTAGCTAGGTCGTAATATACGTCTCCTGAAGTAGTCGAAGTACCGAAGTTTCTTCTCCAATCTATATATTTAAATTTACTGTTATTGCATACAATATTATCAAACTGTAAATCTCCATGAAAATTAGAATTGAAAGTAGTATCATTAAGAATATTTAAATCTATACCCTCCAGTATGCTGGTTAGGTTAGGATAGCTATTTCCGTTAATATTATACTCAGTGGTACTGTAGTGTGTTCCGTTAGTCTTAATAAATTTTTTATATCTATTTTGAGTTTTAACTTGATAAAAATTAACAGTATCCTCTACGTTTGACTTTACTGCGTTTATATTTTCTAAATAACTTATAATAAAACGAGTATACGATCCAAAGTCTTCTTTACTGTATAGAGTTTCTCCAGGTTCCCAATCGTAATATAGAAACGAATTAGTGTTTCCTACATTCTTCGGTACTAGCCCTTTTAAGTTATCAGCTCTGTTCTTTAGACTTAGTACATCAGACGGGTTGGGTATATACTTTATCATCTTACCGTTATCATGGTAGGTTAATTCTTGTGTTGTTTTACGGAGAGAAAGTGGTTTATCTTTATAGTGCAGTCTAGCTTTTTCAAGATCATCAATATTTCCGGTATCAAACCATTCTAGTTCTTTTCCTTTAAGTTCTCCGTATGCTGATGGATTAAAAAAAGCATTAACTATTTCCCCATCTTTAATATTATTTTCTAGTTGTTGCCAAAATATATTATAGTCTAATATACCAGCTAATCCTATAAATGCTAAATCAAATCCACTCTCTGCTTTATTAACAAATTTAGTTATTTTACCGTCAACTAATTCAGCTGTAGAGTATTTTTCTGGGTATGAAGTATTATGTAAGCCCAACCAGTTACTATCCAAATAAGGAAGCTCACTTGTTAATAAACAGTCTACAGTCATAATATAAAATGGGCGTAGGAGATGATCCTTACACTGTAGAGCAGAAAACCCGGGTCCTGAGTTATTGCTATCTATATCGTTAATTTCTACAAAACTAATATCATGATTTGGGAAGGCTATAGAGCAGTACTCTTTGATTAACTCTCCTTTATATCCTATAGCTATAACAAATTTATAATTAGAAGGAAACTTTTTAATAATTTTAGATATTACTGCTTCGTTATTAACTGGGAGGAGTGCTTTATTAACACTGTCGGTTAAACTTTTGAGCCTAGTGCCTTTTCCTGCAGATAATATCAATACACCTGGTGTTTCATGTTCACCTTCTATCTTACCGTCTACTCTATTTGTGTCATCTTCTATTCTTATTACATCATCTACTTCCGGAGTAGATACTTCCTGTAGAACTATATCTGTAATAGCTATTACTCGATGTTTTTTAGGTGGAGTTACATTAAAGTATTCCCCTGCTTTCATAATTTTTTTCTCTACTATACCTTCATCGTTTTCCAACCATATTTCAGCTGTACCGGATATGATATAATTAGTTTCACGTTTAAATTCGTGATACTGGTAGGAGGTCTTATACCCTGCATTTATGTAGATACGTTTATAACAGTAACTATCGTTTAATTCGAGCCAAACTTCCTTACCCCATGGTTTAAAAACTGTTTTCATATAACTAATATAGTAAATTTATCTACAGTAAGCAACTGTATCGGTAGTATTGTTAGATAAGGGGTCTGTTATAAGGGTCTTTATCGGGATTATCGGGAGACCAGTTTATAGTTGCGTTCCTTCGGTATTCAAATTTTTTCTGTATGTCTTTGTGAGGGATATGAATATGGTTATTTTTTTCCCATTTACGTAGTATGTACTTAGCAAAATCTGTATTACCTTTATAACTCCAATGCATATCTTCTATTTCATTATTAGTAGCTTCTTTAATACTTTCAAACTCATGCCAAGTAGTAGTGTTGTATATAAAGGATTTGGAGCAGCTTGTGCTTTCTACTATATTTTTAGCAAGTTGGTTTACAAACTCTGTATGTTCGGCTTTAAAAGGATCTATACAGTTAACTACGTACTTTTCAATACCCTCAAAAAAATTAGGAACTATACTTTCCATACTTTCTTTAAGGAGTTTATCATCCCTACTCCAAGTACCGAAATTTGATACTATATTTTCTAGGTAAGGATCAGTACCGTAAGTATTTTTAGGAAACAAGTTTGGTTCAAATCCTGGTAATCTGTGTACATCACTCATACCGACCACTATGTAATCTTCTGGTTTAATAAATTTTAAGTTCTTAGATAAGTAGTAAAGCGTCTGGTAAGGGCCGAATGAGGGTACAGCGTGATTGCATACTTTTAAGTTTAAGTGTTTACCTAATTGTAGAGAGTAGTGCGGTTTTCGATTTTCAGTAAAATTATCATAATACGGTTGACCTATGACAGAGGATTCTGCGCCGTAGTCGAAAGAGTCCCCAAAAATCCAAAGTGTACTTAAAGCCATTTATAGTCGTTTTTATCAGTTGTAATTTGTAACCTTACCCAATGTTCTGTGCTTCCTGGTATTTTGCAGTTGTTTTTAAATACTATATTTTTAGGTAAGTCAGAGTGTACTATGTGTATCCAATTGGTATTACTAGTAATATAGGGAATATTTTTATTTTTACAAACTTCTATTATGTGTAATCTATTTAATTTTACTTTTAGTATATATCCTTCTACCTCATTATAGTTATCCAATATTAAATCAGCCCATTTGGCAGTCAAGCCGTTAATCTCAAACATAGGTCTGAACTGTTGAAGAAGTTCTATATTATCAGGACTAGAAGTGATAATACCTAACCTTATTCCTGCACTTCCTAAAGCCTTTGAAAAAGTTCTGCAAATAAATAAATTACTAAAAGTACTCAGTAGGTTGTCTGAGCTTCTACATTCTGAGAATTCTATATATGCTTCATCGATTAATGTAGGAACGTTTTGTTCTAATACCTTGTTTATAAAATCAGAAGCTACTTCTTGACCCATAGGGGAGGTAGGGTTAGTGATAATTACTATCGTATCTTTATCTATACTAGATAAAAAATCTTTATAGGGAATAGAAGCAGAGATTTGCTTTATTTTAATTACCTCATATCCATAAACTTCTCCATATACAAAATACATAGGAAAGCAAGGATCAAATATTACCAATTTAGAGTGAGTTTTACAATGTGCTTGAATAAAATACTCTATACATTTATCACTTCCGGTACCCAGAATTATATCTGCATAATTGTAATGCTCTTTTAATCGGGTGTATAAATTATTTAAATTAGGATAAAATTTAAGATCTGATTGGGTAATAGAGTCTTTAAATTTGTTAAATAATTTTTCGGACCAATCTTCATTTCTTTCAGACGCTTGTAATCTAAGTAAATCTACCGGTATATCTTTATTTAGTGCTCTCTTTACCATCTTTTAAGAAATCTTTATATATATTATTTTTAGTTAACTTATTAATTTTATCTTTAAAAAACTTTAAAGTATACTCTCTTCTAAATGAAGTGTACTTTTCAAATTTACTTTTACTTACTTCTCTATCTACAATTCTTGCTTGTATTATTATTGATTTCCTATCAGAAGATGTATTATTAGAGCCTGAACCGTGTACAAGAAGGTGGTCGAAGATTAAACAATCACCTGCTTTCAATTCTATACTTGTAAAAGGGTTTGTGGTATTTAATCTATCAAGTACTTCCTGCTTAATCTGCTTTTTATGGTTAAAGTTATAGCCTATAATATCTTCATGATCTAGCAATCCATATTTATGGCTGCCTGGAGATATGATTAAGCATCCATTTTCAACAGTATGATCATCTATAGCTATATAGACCTGAAGGAATTTATTTGAATCCTGTAAAGTGTAGCCAGGGGCAAAGGTTTCTATGAGTGAGCTTTCTTGATGCCATTCTACTGGTGGTCCTATCCATTTAGACTTGCTGTTAATAAGGAGGTGGTTAATAGTATAGTTCTCTCCAATTATACTTGTTAAATGCTGTGTAAGAGCATCTCTCTTTAAGATAAAATTAAACCTACTATCTTCTACTAGATTGCCGTATCCCCAAGGAGCGTTACCGTTAGGTAACTTTACTTTAGGAAGGAGTTTGCCAATATCGGAACGAATTTCTATTAATTCTTCTTTCGACAATAGTTTATTAATTTTTAAAAAACCGTTTTTAAAGTAGTCCATAGTCTATACGTTTTACTAACTCTTTATACAAACTTTTGCTTGTATCAAATGCATGGTCGAGTTTTAAAGATCCATAAGTTAACCGGTGATCATCTATAAATATGTCATCAAAATTATCAATTGGATCTAAATAAGAACAGTAATCTCTCAATATACAGTAACTAAATATAAAAGGTACAGGTAGTAGTCCGCTTCTTATCATATGTTTAGCAATTCCTCGGTGTGATTGTTGGTTTTTTTCTATATCGTAGTAGTCTAAAAAAATACTCATGTTATCAGAATTACCTGCATAAAAAACATCATCTACTATTTCAGTATCTTCATTAAGGGTATCTTCGATGTTTAATATAGCTAACCCATTTTTTATTTCAATTAAAGCTACAATATTGTTGTATATTTCTTTTTTTTGTTTATAGTTAAACACAATATCAGGCCTTGTATTTATTACTAAGTCATATTGGAAGTTATTAGCTTTTTCATAATCTTTACGTAGCTTATCTACTGAGTGTGCACTAATAAATTGGGGATGAAAGTTTAAGTTGCTATATCCTTGGAAGGTAGGATCATCAGACCACTCAAGGGGTGTTCCTTCAATATCACCTAAAGGTTCAGTAGCACCAAGTTTTGGTTTATATACCTCTCTAAATTTCTTTATTTTAGAATACAGAACTTCATACCCTTTGCTATTAAGTATTTTATCATGTATTAAAGTTCCTTTATAATCGTAAGAGTCACCTGTCCAGGGTATAGCTCCAACTTCCGTACTCCATGTATGGTAAAAAAAATCTACTTCAAAATCAGATTCAAAAAAATATTCAAAAGTTTTTTTGTTTTCTATACCTGTTCTCAACATTCCTCTTAAACATATAGCAAGTTTGAGCTTTTTCTTTTTTTCTTCTACGATCATTCCTCTAGTTTTTTATAGGCTTCTATATGCTCAATAACTTTAGCTGCTGCTTCTTTTTGACCCTCTTTAGAGGTGTGTAAAGTGCCAATAGTGTCAGGGTATTTTGATGCTAGTTCTCCCCAGCTTATTCTGCAGTAGTCTTCATATTTTACTATGTTTTGTATTTCTTTTTTGTCCATAGCTAATAGCACAGGTATATTTGCTTTTTTAGCTTTAAAATAAGAAAGGAGTAAACAGCCGCAATCTTGTTTTCTCTGTATATGTATATCACTTATCTGGAGATAGTATTCTCTTAAGAGGAGTAGTCTCTTATCGTCTCCTTTAAACTTAGAGTAGTAATCTGTTGAATAATCTAAGTTTTGCTTTAACTTGTCTACGTACTCTACTACTCCGTACCAGTTTTCTGTATTTAGAGTACCTCGGTATTCTGGATTGTCTATATAAGGGTGGGGGATAACTTGATGGTATGTTCCTGGTCCGTAGGGAGGGTACTCGTGGTAATTAACATCTAAATTAGTTATCTCTTCAGATCCCCAGTTATCAGCACATCTTTTTAAGTGCTCTTCATACTTAAAGAAATTTATACGGTGTTCACAGGTATCCGATATTATCAGCAAATCAATATCACTTATATTTTCAATAGCATAATCAGCTTGAAGAGATATAGAGTAATTAGTACTAGAGCCTTTTGCAAAATTAACTACTTCTGTATTGTAGTTTTTAGCTATTATTGGTCCCCAAGCTTCTGTTAATAAATCCTCTACTCCGATGCCGATTGAAAATGAATCACCGCAAATTACTATTTTTCCCATTATACCTTATATTATCTGTCTATTTTTTAAAATATTACTTTTTAAATATCTAGCTATTTCTTTTGCCCAAATTCTATGTGCTTCAGGGTTAGGGTGCAGACCAACGTAAGGGTCTTTTAAATTCTTTTGAATAAATTGATTAAAGGTACATACCTCCTTGTCTTTCATATAGTAGTTAGGAGATTTAATTAAATTCCATGTTTTTTTCCAATCAAAAGATTTTACACCACGGGTTTTAGATATATCGTCATCAATAGGGTAATATGTGTTATGCATTTGATCTATTGCTTCAGTGAAATCTTTATTCCATGACGAAACATGCTCGTCTTTTATTTGATAAAATGAACTGTAAGTTAAGTACTTTATATTATTGGCGATGCAGAAATTTTGAAGAGTTAGGTTATCCATTATATAACGGGTCATATACTCTTCAGGGTTCCATAAGTACTTTATGTATATTTTCCAAAATTCTTTTTGTTCTGGGCTGTTGAAGTGTTCTACATGTGGCCATATTCTAAAGTTATGAGGCATTTTGTCATCATGCCACCACCAGCTATTGCGTTCTGGTGAAGTCCATCCTACTATTACTACTAACTCTTCAGTAGATTTACCTGGTGCAATATACTCTTGAGTTACATAGTCTATAGTTCTATTAAGTATGGTTTTATTATCGTCTGCTGGCCAAGATAAATTTACTGTATCGCAATCTAAATACTCTTTTATGTAGGTAGTCCATATTCTCTCAGTTCGGTAATCAATATTTTCTTCAGTAAAATCATATTCCCCAACATAGAGTTCAGGTGGGTGTTTAGCTACTAAAAGTGGATCTACTATTTCACAACCGAATACCCAAGAATCTCCATTACATATTAACTTATATTTCATTCTTCGTAAAATTGTTTATTGAGTTGAACAAGTTTATCATAGTTTTTCTCATAGTTTAAATTTAAATCAATAGCAGACTTTCTTACTACCGTATAACTGTACCCCTGAGGTAGGGAGTGAGAAGTAATGTTTAGGAGGTTATTATGTCTACTCATTAAAGTGCCTGGTCCTAAGAATCGTTCAGGTCTTGAGATATCTGAATCTTTATACTTCCCAATACGTGGGGGGTCATCTACTTTAGAGCCTGCATACTGGTATAGTTTAGAAGCTGTGTTCATCGTAGCGGAATCGCCCATATACATTACATCATCTACATTAGTAGTGTAGAGCTCTTGTTTCATTTTAAATAACATACCGGGAACGTAAAGACACCTGTGCATTATATGAAGCGGGTTGTAAATAAGCCTTTCCCCAGGAGCAAAAACTATATCTGGTCTCGTTCTAATTACTAGGTCGTAAGTAAAGCCCATTTTGTCTTCATAATCACATTTCAGCTGATTAACGGTGTAGCTGGAGTATAGTATACCTCCCCAGACTCTATGGGTTTTGACCTTGTCGTACTGTTCTACCTTAAAGCCTTTTAGGGACTTTACAGTGTTTTCTATAAATTCTTTTTCTATATATGCAGGAGATTGTTCATGATATATTGGTTTTTGTTTATCACTATCGTGTTCTAACCAAGTATTTGTATCCCATGTGTGCATAAAGTAATCTACTTCAACTTCTAGATCTACACCAAATGTGTTATTTTCACTAAAAAAATCTACTATTGAACCTAAACATATTTTATACGTTCTAGCTTGACCTGCTAATAAGACAGCTACTTTAAATTTTTTATTTTTTGATATCATACAGTACCGCTTAAATCATTTCCTATATCGCACATATAGGGTTCAGCTTTATATTTTTTTAAATCTTCAAAGTATTTTTCTGGTCTTACTACTTTAGGATCTACTTTTAGAGGGTTAACATTAAGGTACATACTTTGCAGATAAGTACTAAATAGCTTTTCTGGTTGTATGTTTTCAAGCTTTGTACAACTAAACACATATGGTAGGTAGTCTACATAGTCGCTTACAACATCGTAAGTATGAGAATCAGCATAAAATAGTACATCTCCTGTTATAAAAAACGGGATGTCGTTTATCTCTTTTGTATTACAAGCATACAGGGTAAGGGGAGTTAGTTTGTCAGGAATATTAAAATTAAATCTAAATATTTCCTTTTCGTTAAGAATAGTATCATACCTCATACGTATTACTACATCGTAAAAAAAATTATTTTTTATTTCATAATCTCTTTTTAATTCTGCTGCTTTTTTGATACCGTAATATTGGGGTGATAGCCAAGATGCGGTTCCAAATTCATCCCAGTCTTTAGGCATAAGTGAGTTAATGTGGGCTTGTGCCCTAGATATTATCTGATTGCTTTCTCCTAAACTCTCTATTTTAACACCTTTAGGTCTATAGTTTTTTATTAATTCTTCTATTTCAAATGGACTTACTGTTTTATTTCTGTTTTGTGTTTGTCCTGAAGCAGTTCTAATGTTAGTAGAGGTACTGTTAAAATTCCATACATGCATAAAAATATCGGGTGTAGAGTCAAATTCCGATATAAGCCTATTAATTTGATCTTTAGCTTTTTTCCATGCTCTTGGCTGGCCGCTAAAGCATATTGCTATTTTAATTTTATCCATAACTGTTAATTAGTAAACCATCTAGGGTCGTACTTAATAATATTGTTTCTATTAGCAGAAAAATCTTTTACTTTATAAGGTGTAAATTCTGAAAAATCAGAAGAAAAAAGGACCGAATTAGTGGTTTCTAGATATAAATAGCTATCCTTAAATAATTTATAATCCTTGAAAACTAGATCTGTTTCTAATTTGCTCATTAACTTATTCTGTATGTGCAGTTTTGTTAAATCCCCCTGAAATATACTAGCATACCTCTCATCATACCCTTCTTTCCCTGCTCCTAAATTATTAGCGCAACCTACCCACTTATATGAGTATTCATAGTCTATAATATTTCCATAAGGTGATAGTGCTTTTGTTCCGTTTACATTAATATAAAATCTAGAATCCAATTTATGTACAACGATATCAAGTGTTAGGTCTAAATCAGGGTTAAGAGGTAGGTCAATGCTTTTTTCGATTTCACCTTCTTCAAACCATCGATATGCAAAGGTGAAGTGGGGGATTGAATCTTTGTAACAAAGGGATATAAATGCTCCTTGATGGGCTCCTGTTGCTCCTACTATACAGCCGTTATAGTATGATGAATTTAGATCTCCTTTGTTGGTTTCTTCAAACTCTTTTAATATACCGCGGTAATCAGGTCTTACTGTTATGGCAATTGAAAATTCACCTTTAAAAAGTTCAAGGTAAGTATGCTCTATTATGCCGTACCTATTATCTGTATTAAACAAGTATACATTATTCCTATCTAATCTCATTATTTTAATGTTAAACTGTGGTTATAAAAATCTGCTAATTCGGGGAATGTTTTTACAAAATCAGTTCCCCTTCTTCTGTCGTGCTCCCTGAAAAATCGTCCGAAATTTCTACGTTGTACGTGGACTTTCTTTGGATCTTTAAATTTGGATGTCATCCAATCATATGACCTTTTCAGTTTCTGTATCTCTACGTCTGAGTATCCTATCAGGTTATCTTGAAATTTAGGCGTGCCTAAGAAATCCATTTCCCCTATACATTCTTTGAGCACCGGTCCCCATATTGTATCATCAAGTACTTGTATTGTTTGATGAGCAGGGTGACGTAGGTAGGAAGTATCTAAAAATACAGCAGAATTCCAGTATCTATCATTTGATGCATATTCTAATTTCAGATTATGTACGTTGGTAACTAGCTTCTTATAATTTGGAACAGATAAAGCATTAAAGGTAGACATTATAGTAACATTCACTTTAGGGCATAAAGTTAATACTTTGTTCATATTATCCCACATTTTATTAAATTCTAAACCGTCTCTAATATACTCTGCTTGTTTGCCCCAAGTGTCTACAGATGTAAATAAGATGAACTCTTTTACAAGTCCTCTATCTTCTATTATTTTAATTTTTTCAATTAACTTATCTATTAAATTATCTGGTACTCCTAGGTTAGAGTTAATTGCTAGGTTTAATTCTCTATTAGGGTTATCTTGCTCTATTATATAATCTAAAACTTTCCATGTATCCTTAGAAAGTAAAGGTTCTCCTCCTGTAATTCTGAATGTATGTAAATCTCTATACAGTTCAGGCCACCATTTCCAAAATGCATCTACGTAGGGATTGTGCTCCTTGTGATGTATAGGCATTTTGTTTTCCGCCTTCAGTTTACTTATATCGTTAAATTTATCATCAGTAGGGTATGCGCCGTATTTTTGTGCTTCTTGTGCCCAGGAAGAGGAGAATGATGGGCCACAGTAGGAACATTTAAAATTACAAGCATTAGAAAAAGATACCTCTAAGTAGGAAGGATTAGTATTTGATCTCCAGTTACTATTTACTATCTTGTCAAAGTGAGGTAAAGACCAAGATTCGTTAGATTTAAATACTCTATCTGAAAACTGTTCTGAGTTGTCTTCTACATTCCAGCAGTAATTACATTCGGAAGGTCTTTTACCGTCGAGCATTTCTTTTCGTTTTAATTTTTTAAAACGGGTATTATGAAGTGCTGATGGGTTCCTTTTTATTTCAGCTAAAGGTATTTTGTGAGTAGAGGGGTGGTGGCAGGAATGAGTTTCGCCCATCTGAAGATGTACTGTAGCTTGGGTCCATTTTGCAAGGCACATTCCACATCCTACTTTATCCAGCTTATCCTTAGTGTTTTTGTATACATCCTCTTCTTTTATTATTTGTGTTTTATTCATAGCTCTATATTAAGCATTTTAGCCCAAGGGGTTAACTTTTGTTCACTTACTAATTTATACTCTACTTGATTTATACCATCTTCTTTATAATTAATCTTTCCTTGTTGCATATTTAAAACATATCTTCTTTCATTAGCTGCGGTAGTTTCTCCTTTTGACCACTTTCCGTTTACTAATCCTTCATCTTTATGAGGTAAACAACGGAATTTGCCTTCTCTACGGTGAGGTATAATAGCATTGTAGAGTAGCATGTCTTCTGGTACTGTTTCTACATTTTCACTTACTATATTATTATTGTCTGAAAGTTTAAAAACAGTATCTTCTTTGCTTTTTATGATTACCTCTGCTATACCTCCTTTAAACCTTTTACCGGGGTAGTCTTCTTTGAAAGTAGGAGTATATCCTAAAAATATATCGTTTTCTTTATACTTAGTACTTAGTTTGCCGTTGTAGACTAGTGGGGAAGGAGTACCGTGTCCAAGATCTACATCTGCTTCTACACCGTTTACAAAAAAGTTTACAGTTTTATTACGCGGGTGAAACTTAACAGTAAGCCAAGTCCATTGATTAGCATATCTTTTTATCCACATGTAGTTATGTTGATGAAAAGTATTGAAAAACTGAACAGTCATAGCCCTGGAGTTATTAAATGATAGTCCAAAGTCTTCCCCAGGAATTCTAAATATAGGGTATTCAAAAAACTTAGCATTGTTGTCTCCTATAAGATGTATCTGAGCTTTTTCTTGCTGATGTTCTGCTTTGGTAAGTACTGATATTTCAAATTCTCTTTGGAAGAACCCTTTAGGTAGTACTTCTTTAGGTATTGTTACTTTAGAATCTATACCGTTAAAGTACAAATGAGTAGGGTAAGTAGGTAAATCACTATAAGTAGCGTTTGTCATACCTTCCAAATGACATCTCCAGAAAAGATCATCGTCTTCCATTCCCCAATCCCAATAATTATTCGAATACCCATTAGTTGCTTCAACCTGCTCTCTACTAAATAGAACTGCTCCACCAAAATATTCGAAATACTTTAGTTTATAGTCCATTTGTGATATTTGAGTAGCTAAATGTATTGGATTCTCTGCAGGGAAGGAGTAATCAGCATTTTCTTCTGGAATCATATCAATATCATGCCATACTATATAGTCACATCCATCTTCAAATGCATGTTTAGCAGCTATATTTTTCATAGCTCCTCTATTGAACAGTTTATCGTCCACTTGGTGAGCAAAATACATCTGAAAGTCTATTCCAGCGTTTTTTAAATGTTTTCCTACTTTAGGAACAAATTCGTTTAGGTGCATTTCCCTATCTCTGTACGGTACACAAACTCCTAATTTCATATTCCTACTTTTAAATGAGTTAACTGCTCCTCTTGTTGTTTATTTTGGATTCTAAACCTTAAGTTAGATAGCCCTTCATACTTTTGTTCATTAGTACTTAATAATACTTCATTATTAAAGCGAAGTTGGTTCCAACGGGTCAAATTATTTTGCCATACCCCATCTTTAAATCCTAAGTCGGGGTGATAAAGTTTTTCTACTTTACCCTTTCTTCTGTGTGGTATATAACTAAAATTAAATGAATCTTGATTGAGCACCTTATTGTCTATATTAGCTTCTTTGTGAAGAACTGTGATATCTTCTTTATGTTTATTTAGAAATTTAACTGAATCTATAGCTCCTTTAAATTTATGTTTTTTGTTATGGTCTGATCCAATATTGATGTATTTAGTTTTATTATAGTTAAAAATGGGCTTATCTAAGATTTGTTCTCCTACTAATTCCCCATTTACATACATTTTAATTGTTTTTGACCTTGAAAAATATTCTATGTTAATAATAAAGTTTCTAAGATCAGATACATTAGAATATAAAGTGTACATTTTATTAGCTTTGTCAAAAACCTCTAAATAGAACCTTTTAAATGAAGTATACTTTAACTTAAAATCACACCCTTCTATATTGAAAACAACAAAATCATCTTTTTGAGTATCATGATTATATATAACTTCTCCTAGCCTTAATTTAATTTCTACTTCAAAATCTCTAACTACAGTAATAGTGTTTTTAAGTAGCATATAACTATTAAACCCATTAAATATGGAGGTTGGTGTATTAGGAGGTGAATAGGTTTCTTTTATAGGTATAAGATCTAGCTCATTTTTAATACACCTATACCTTAAATCGTCATCCTCATAGCCCCATCCCCAATATAAATTAGAAAAACCATTTATTTTTTCAAATTGGTCTGTTGGGAATAATGTTATACCCCCAAAGTAACTGTCAAATGGTAAATCTTCTGAAAGTAAATGTGTAGGTCTATCTGAGTATGAGTAATCTATGTCTATAGGTAACATATCTATGTCATGAAATACAGTATGAGTACATCCCTGTGCTTTAGCTTCTAAAAATCCTATATTACATAATTTTCCTCTATTAAAAGATTTAGAATTATCTTGCTCTACAACAATTAAAGAGTAGTCATATCTATTTTTATCAAGATACCCCACTATGTACCTTTTGAAGAGTTTATAATGTTCCCACCTATCACGGAAAGGTACAATTATACCTACCTTACTCATCTTTATTTAAAGGATCTACATAATTTTGTTTCCAAAGGTCTAAATACCATGCTATTCTTTCACTCCAATCGTCTTTATCAATCTCTTCAAACCAAAGAGTTAGTGAATCTAGACTATCACCTATTTTTTCCAGTGCTTTTACCTTACGTTCTTCTAAAATCTGATCTTCTGTTTTTTCACTCATATTGTAACTATTTTATTTTTTAATTTATTCCAGTGTGTATAGTCATTATAACTAATATAAGAAAATTCTTTCAATTCTTCTACTAAAAACTCTGAATTAGTGATATCTATTTTCCAATCTGATGTTTTTATTGCGTTGTACATTTTTTCATACTCTTTAGAGTA
>TARA_R110002153_G_scaffold217342_1_pt1 | contig 15699 bp, 27 predicted proteins | sample TARA_R110002153 | Tara Oceans TARA_R110002153 (sample SAMEA4398193) | marine metagenome | biome: Polar Biome; feature: [SRF] surface water layer (ENVO:00010504); material: water (ENVO:00002006), including particulate matter (ENVO:01000060) such as... | depth 5 m
TTATCTAGCCAATGGCATTCTACATATCATAGCGGCGTAAATGGTAACTTTAAAACGGCAGTTTTGGAAGAAGGCATGGATTACCAGCCTATCCAATTAAACCCAGAGGACAGCCAATATATAGCCACTAGAGAATTCAGTATTTTAGAAATAGCGCGTATTTTTAGAGTTCCCCCACACATGCTAGCTGATCTTTCTAGGGCTACATTTTCGAATATTGAACACCAGAGCACGGAATTTGTAAATCATTCGATAAACCCATTATTAAAGAAGATCGAGCAGGAATTTAATAAGAAGCTAATCTTTGACAATAAAAAAGGCGCTACCTATTTTGAACACAATGTAAACGCACTTCTTCGCGGAGATTCTAAAGGACGCGCGGAATACTACGCTAAGCTATTTAGTATAGGTGCTATAAGCCCTAACGAAATTAGAGCGAAGGAAAACATGAATAAAATTAAAGGCGGAGATACTACTTTTGTTCCTATGAACATGATTAATACAGACAAGCCTAAAGAGATTATAAAAGAACCTAAAGCGCCGAAAGATGGAGATAAGACAATTTAATGTTTCTGAATTCAGATACGATAAGGCAGACGATGGCGGCACAATAGTGCGAGGATATGCAGCAGTCTTTAACGAGCTAAGCGAAGACTTAGGCGGTTTTAAAGAGAAAATAAATAATAGAGCTTTTGATAATGTACTTGAGAATGATGTAGTAGCATTATTAAACCACGATAATAATATAGTCTTCGGTAGAACTAGCAGCGGAACGCTTAAACTTTCTGTAGATGAAAGAGGGCTAGTATCTGAAATTAGAATGCCTAATACAACCGCAGGAAATGACACGCTAGAATTAATGAAGCGCGGCGATATTAATAAAATGAGTTTTGGCTTTGTAGTAGATAACGATAAATGGATCGAAAGCGAACGCGGATATGTAAGGGAAGTAAAGGAAGTTAAAAGGCTTATTGATGTAAGTCTAGTAACTAGGCCAGCCTACCCACAGACAAGCGTAGCAATTAGAAGCCTGGACATTTTTAAAAACGAGAAGCCAAAAGGATTAAACCAGTTAAAAAACAAAGTAAAATTTCTTAAACAAAAATAAGATGAAGAAAACACTAAAGCAATTAAAAGATTCTAAGGCTGTAGCTTTGGAAACTATGCAGCGTTTAATTGAAACTGCAGAACAGGAAGACAGAAACTTAAATGTAGACGAGCAGTCCGCTTTTGACGAAGCAGAAACAACCGCTACAGACATGACGGCTAGAGTGGGAAGATTAGAAAGATCTTTAGACTTAACTAAAACGCCTGTAGTACCTGTAACTTTTGCTACTCAAAATGTAAAGGCTACAGATAAAGACTTACAAAGATTTTCTTTGACCGCAGCAGCTACGGCAGCTTATAACGGACAGATGGAAGGTCTTGTAAAGGAAATGCACCAGGAAGCTAGAAGCGAGAACCCAGGCCGCTTATTTCGTGGTGTAGGTATTCCTTCTATTGTATTAGAAACAAGAACCGACTTACCAGCAGGATCTGCACAAGTTAATCCTACCGATGTAGGATCTTTCGTAGATCAACTACAAGCGAATTCTGTACTAGCTGCAGCAGGTGCAAATTTCTACAGCGGACTTACAGCAGATAGAAAATTCCCTATCGTTGCAGATATTGATTCTGGCTTTATTGCAGAAGATGGCGCAACAGGACAAGACGCAGCAGGATCTTTAACAAATATTACTTTAGATCCTAAAAAGCTTATTTCTGTAGTTTCTATGAGTGCTGAAATGATGACGCAAAACAAATCTGCAGAAGCAGCTTTACAGCGTAACATGACGCGTTCAATTATGGCAGCTTTTGAGAAAGCACTTTTACAAGACGCGGCTACAACTACTAACGGACCAGGATCTTTATTTGCAGCAGCATCAGCTTTAACAGCTACAGGACCAATATCTAAAGCGGAACTATTCGAAGCTGAAAGATTAATCTTAAACGCTAACTACAACCCAGCAACGGGAAGATTCGGTTACTTGTTTAATGCAGGCGCTTTAGCAGCTTTAAAGAATGAAGCAGGTATAGACTATGTAGCTGCATTTGCAGACTTCGCAGCTAAACAAGCTAACGGATACAAGTACGGCGTAACTTCTAATTTAGGAACTAAGGCAACACCTTACTCAGAAGCTATGTTATTTGGAGACTTCTCCGATGTACATATGGCAACTTTTGGCGGCCTTGATATTATTTCAGATCGCTTTACAGACGCCCACAAGGGATTATCTAGGCTTGTCGTGGTCAGTTTAATGGACGCTAAAGCAGGGCACTCAAATAGTTTAGTTAAATGCACAGTTGCATAAATTAAAAATAGCAGGCTAGTCTAGGCTGGCCTGCTTTTATTAAATTCACTATGGCGCAATATTCAAAAATAGCACAATACACAGGTTCAGAAATTATAACTTTAGCAGAAGCGAAGTTGTACTTGCGCGTAGATTATACTACTGACGATTCTTATATTACTGATCTAATAAAGATAGTCAGAGTACAAATATTAAAAGATACAAACCAGGTCCTAGTAAGTCAGCTTATTACAGAATACTTTAGCGAATGGACTAAAGAACTGGTTTTACAATATCCAGGCATTCTTAGTAGCTACGCATTGAGATACTACGATTCTAGCAATACAGACACCTTACTAGTGGAAGGCACAGACTATAGAATTATAGAATGTTTCGGCCTGGTAAAGCTAGAAATAATAAAAGCGCCTACTTTATATAATAGATTAGATGCCATTAGATTTGATTATATAGTAGCCCCACAAAACAGCGATAGTATAGCACCTTTAAAAATTGCTTTATATATGCTATTGCAGCACTACTACGATAATAGATCTGCAGTATCTTTTTTGAAAGCAGAAGAAATGCCACTAGGCTATAAGTCTATAATTGCCAACTATAAAAACTATATTTTATAGATGGTACAGCCTGGAAACTTTCGACATACAACGACTATTAATTTAAAATCTGATACTCAGCAGACAGACTACGGCGATTTTAAAAATACTAGTACAATAACTCACGATAGATTTGCGGCTGTAAAGTGGCTACCAGGAAGCGAGCAAATTATAAACGATGTAGCAGGGCTAGTAAAGAACATTGAATTTACATATAGATACGAAAGCCTAATAGATCTACTAGACAGAGTAGATACAATTTCTTACGATAGCGTAGGTTTAGGATATGTAGAAACTTTTAAAATTAAAAGCATAGTACATAAAGGCGCAGGCAATAAACAGCTTATAGTTATAAACGCTACTTATTTCGAAGGCGCATGATAATACCTAAAGCGCAAATACTAGGTGCTGGCAAACTAGACTTTTTTCTTAAAGAGCTAGGCCGCGAAGCTATTAAAGATAGCGAACTAAGAGCAGGGCTAAAGAAACTGGCAAAGCCTTTTATATCTAGTGCTAGATCTAATATAAATAATTATACAGGTAATTTGTCTAGATCTATAGGAGTTATAAAAGGGCTAAGAAGTAAGAAGGGTAAACCCTTTGTATTAATAGGACCGCGATACTATAAGCCTTACGCTGGTTTTCATGCTCATTTTGTTGAGGCAGGGAAAACCGAATACGATGTAGAATTTGACGCACAGCGAAACATTGAAAGAGCTTACGAAAGCAATAAGTATAGTACAATGGATCAACTAGAAAAACACATTCTACAAGCACTTAAGAAGAAACTAGATAAACTAAACAAGTAATGAGTACGGCGGTCGGTTTAGATATAGGTAAAGTTATTTTTAATGTGCTAAAAAATAGCGCGCCAGTAATGGCCGTTACTAATATGCACGCTAATAAAATACAGCCTGCGCCAATGCTTGCGCAAACAGATCCAACTATAGGCGTGCTGTACGAAATAAGCGCAGTCAATCCTGTTAATGTGAAGCGTGAATATAGACTAGAAAACGCCGCTTTGTATATAGTAGATTTTAGTATACAGGCTTTTAGTACAGACTACAGCACTAGTATAAGTTTAGCGAAAGCAATAGTAGAACAGCTGCACGATCTAGCTAGCGGAACTTATGAAAGCATAAAAATAGACGGCGTAGAATTAAAGAGTTTAAACGAAGACTACAACAAGGCGCAAAGGTATTACAACAAATCTATATCTTTTCAAGCTAGAGTATTGACATAAAAATTAACAACTAAACAAAAACAAAATGGCTACAGGACTTTTAAACGGAACAGACCTACTTTTAAAAGTAGGCGGAACAAGTGGAAACGAAACACTAATTGCATTCGCTACAAGCTGCAGCTTAGAACTTTCTGCAGATGAAATAGACCAGACTAACAAAGACTCGCAAGGCTGGAAAAGTATAATTCTAGGATCGCGAAGCTGGAGTGTTTCGGCTGATGCACTTTACCAAAATGAAACTACAGGAAGCACGCAAGATTTTAATACTTTCTTTGCTAATGTAGAAAACAGAACGGCGGTATTTGTAGAACTTACAATAGCAGGCGCAAGCAATGCAGACGCTAATATATTCTATAGCGGTACGGCTTATATAACAAGCTTATCTGTAAACGGCGGTACAGAAGACCAAGCGACTTATTCAGTTTCGCTTACTGGATCAGGTGCTTTAATAGATACAGCAGTCCCTGTATAGTATGAAAGCTAAACCTATAATAATAGCAGGCAAAGATTATCCTGTAAAGTATGGTTATGCTGCGCTAAGACATTTTAGCGATGCTACAGGAACAACCTTAGGCGACCTTTCTAACATGGGCGAAAGCATGACTATAACGCAAGCTATAGCTTTAGTCTGGGCTGGCCTTAAAGATGGCGCTAGGGTAACTAAGACAGAGTTTACTTTAGAGCTGGACGAAGTAGCGGATCTTTTAGATGAAGATTCTAAAGCTATGGAAAAGGTACTAGCGGTATTTTCTGAAAGCTTAGCGCCTAAGACTAAAAAAAAAGCACCAGTAAAGAGAAAGTAGAAGATCGAAAAGATTCTAATACTTACGATGATCTGGAAGCTATAGCCTATGGCTGGCTAAACTTAAGCCCTGCAGAACTTGACGACTTAACACCTAGAGAACTAGGTAATAAATTGCTAGGCTTTGAGCAGTTAGAAAGTAAGCGCAGCCAAGACGGCTGGTATAAGTTTAGAATGTTGGCAAGCACTTTACTTACGCCGCACACAAAGAACGGCAAAGGAGTGAAGCCAGAAAAACTTTGGCCTTTCGACTGGGAAAAGAAAACCTTAAGCAAGCCAGAAAAGATGAGTACCGAAAAACTAGAATACTTACAAAGCAGATCTAAACTTCTACGCGATGGCTAAAAAGAATGTAAACATAAAACTAGGCGCAGACATTACAGACTTTCAGTCTAAAATGAAACGCGCACAGAAAGGCTTTAAAAAAACCGCGTCTAAGCTAAAGAGTATAGGTAAGTCTATGACTATGGGCTTAACTGCGCCACTTGTGGGCTTTGCTGCAGCTAGTATAAAAGCATTCGATACACAAGCCAAAGCAGAAGCTAAACTAAAGACCGCTTTAAACGGAAACGAGAAAGCCTATAAAAGTCTAACGGCACAAGCTAGGGAACTGCAGAAGGTTACTACTTTCGGCGATGAAGAAACAATAGCGGCGCAGTCTATGCTTGCAAGTATGGGCTTAGAAGAAGAAGCAATACTAAGGCTTACACCTTTAGTGCAGGACATGGCAACAGCTAAAGGTATGAACCTTTCAGCTGCAGCGGATCTAGTAGCTAAGTCTGTAGGATCTTCTACTAATGCTATGAGCCGCTACGGAATACAAATAGAAGGTGCAGTAGGATCTAGCGAAAGACTAGACAGCGCAATTGCAGGCTTAAGCGGTCAATTTAAAGGGCAAAGTGAAGCAGCAGCGAAAGCAGGCGCAGGCGGTTTAAAACAGCTACAGAATAGCTTTGGCGATCTAATGGAAGACATAGGCGGCATGCTTATGCCTATACTAAATAATCTTGTAGGATATATTCAAGGCTTAGTAAATGCATGGCAGAATTTAGATGGTGGCTTAAAAATAGCTATAATTACTTTCGCAGGTATACTAGCGGCGATAGGTCCAGTAATAGGGTTAGTAGGCTTATTAGGTTCTGCCTTTATGTTTTTGACGGGGCCTGTAGGTATAGGTATAGCAATAGTAGCAGCTTTAGCAGCGGCTTTTATTTATGTAGCTGATAACTGGGACGCATTCGCAGAGAGGCTTAGCGATGTTGGCTGGTGGAAAAATGCACTAATACAATTATTGCAATGGTGGATAGAGTATACTCCGCTTTCGCTAATAATAAAAGGGCTAAACGGCGTTCTTGACTTTTTCGGACAGGCTAAAATTCCTAACCCTTTCGAAGCTATGAGCGATAGCCTAGAAGGCTTAAAAGTAAAGACGAAAGAATATAAAAGCGAATTTGGAAGCTTTACCGATGCTATAAGCAACGCAGCCACTACAGCAAAAGACGCTTTATTTGGTATAGGTTCTTCGGCTGGCGTAGGAAGTACAACCGCGCAAGGAAGCACAACGGAAAGCACGCCTACTATATCTACTACAGGTTTAGACCTGGAAGAAATGGAAGAAGAAGCGGAATTTGTCGACACTACCTATGGCGATAGCTTAATAGCTATGACCGAGAAAATGACAGCGCTAAAAGATGCTACTAAAGAATTCGGCCTAGCAATGGTAAACGATTTTGCTGGTAGTATGGCAAGCGCTGTAGTAAGTGGAGAAAACTTTTTTGAGTCTATGAAGAATATTTTTGTAGACATGGCTAAGCAGATTTCTGCAATGATAATAAAGGCGGCTATTTTAGCTGCAGTCTTTGCAATGATTCCAGGAATGGGAGCAGCACAGGCAGCAGGTGGCGGCGCTACTAATTTTATGGGATTGCTTACAGGATCTTTAACAGGAAAGGCTAGCGGTGGTTCTGTAGTAACTGGCCAACCTTACATGGTAGGCGAAAGCGGACCCGAAATGTTTATGCCTGGCCAATCTGGAACTATAATACCTAACAACAATGTAAGCGGTGGAAATTCTACGCCCGATGTAACAATAAGAGGAAATGATTTACTTATCTTATTCGATAGAGCAAACAGAATAAAAAACCGTAGATAATGGCATTCGGAAGATACAAGTTTACAAATATAATAGGCGACAAAGGTAACGATTGGAATGTAGAACTTTGGGCAGATGGCTTTAGCGGTTCTGCAGAAGAATTTAGTACTACAGGTGCAGGCTTTTCTATTACATGGACTGGCGCAGGAAGTACTAGAGCTACTAATTTTTTAGGTTCTCAATGTAATATTGATTTTTTAATTAAAGACAATTCAGACGAAGCCTTTGTATACGATATTATGAGTAGCGGCTTCCAGAAATACTATGTACGAATTTATAAGGGATCTGTAGTAGCAGATAATATTTGGTGGTTCGGCTGGATACAGCCCAGCTTTGATGTAATACAAAATATTTCTTTTCCGTATACATATAGTCTAATAGCTACAGATTCCGTTGGATATTTAAACCAGCTAAAGCCTTTAAGTTTTGCAAATCATGGCGACAAATTATATTCTGCTAGTTTCTTAACTCACATGTTTAACACCTTCCAAGCTGGAACTAGTACAGGTTTAAATATAGGCGGTGGAACTACAGGAAACAACACACCTGCACCAGATTTATATAGATGGCTAAGAACTAGCGCCGACTGGTGGCGAGAAGGTGACGCGGCTATATACGATACTACAAACCCTTTAAACCTATACAGCTTTTGTACTGGTGGCTTTGCAGACGAAACGAAATACGATGACGAAGGAGAAATAATACAAGGCGGCAACCCTTTAAGCTATAAGGCGCAAGATGTTTTTAAAGGTGGCTTAAAAATAATGGGCTTAAAAGGTTTTCTAGCAGAGGGAAAATATAATTTAATACAACCCAACTTATTACAAAACAATAATACAGGCGCTTTAAAAACATACACTTATTCTGGCTTTGCCCAAGGTACTACAATAGAAAATATAACTACTATTCTAACGATAGACCAGGATAACAATAATTTACTAGCAGGCAGCAGCTTTACTTATGAACCACCACTAGAAAGCGTATCAATCCAGTACAGCCAAGGCGCATCTTCTTTTGCTATAAGTAATGGCTCGAACATGGAAGCTGTAGCTTTTCCTGTAGGCTATCTTATTGCTAATGCTGGGCATAGTGAGTTTAAATTTGTAGTACATAATTATATAGAAGTGCTAAAAAATGACTTTAGCTTTAGTAGTAATCATGATGTATTTTCAAATAGCTATACTAATACTTGCGAACTAGAAGTAAAGCTGTCTAATGGCGTAGATGACTATTATCTACAAACATACGATGAGAGCGATTTATACTGGGTACTTTCTAATAGTACACCGCTTACTTTAACTATAACGCGCGGCCTTAGTGTGCCATTTGAAGAGCCTTTAAATGATGCAGGATCTAATATGCAAACTGGCGATACTTCCAATACTACAGCTTGGAATTCTGGCGATATTTACCCATGTAAAAGAACGCAGATAATACAAAACTCTGTATATAAATATAATTTTAGGACTTTAATACGATTTATTGCAAATGTACAGCCTGCGCCTATAAGTGGATCTGTAACAATGGGAACGGCTACGACAAATGTATACAAGCAAAGAGCCATGAATACGGCCGACTTTGCAACTTCTATAAACACACCTACACCGATATTTAATCGGACTGATGTAATAGATGTTACTTTTGAACCAGTAGAAGGAAACGAAACACAATCTACAGCACAAGAAGTAGAATTTAGAGCAACACAGACAGAAATACTAGCTTTAGATACAGAGGACCTAGGAACTTTACCTATAGGCCAACGATTAACAGGTACAGACCAAATAAGCATAAACGCAGATTTATTATATTCTGTACAATACACAGCAGGAACGCAGACTATACCAGCTACACAAGGTTTTAGAAATGGGAACAGCGGCGGCTATGCGCCAATCATGCGCCTTGTTTGCGAGGAATATTTAACACCACAAGTAGCACCGCTGCAAATAATGCAAGCAGATATTAAATCTGCGGATATTTCCCCTTTGAAAGTTATAAAGTACAGCTTAAACAATGACGGGAACTATAACTATTACCAATTTTTAGGCGGTACTTTTAAAGCAAGTACAGAGGTTTTATCTGGAGAATGGTATTTATTAAAAAGCGATCCTACTTATGTAACAGGTGGAGAATCCTCTTTTATGCCTATAGATTCGAACCCCTACACGAACGCTAGCGAAATGAAATTTCGCAGTATAAACAATATACAAAAGAGGGATAAAAAATACCGCAGCTTTGATGTTTACGGCGTACTAGATACCGATATAGTAGCAGGAATAAATATAAATAAAGTAGAATTTGCAGCAAATAGCGCCGCGAAGATATACGACAACCAAAAGCTAAGGCTTAGTTATCCAGACGGCAGCAGCAGTATTACTATCGTATCTGATGGCGATAACTTAACTACTTCGGATCAAGTAAACATAGATATAATAGCGCCGCTTATAGACTACCCTGCAGGCTGTATACTTAGCCCAATGATAACAGATCTTTCTAATGTAATAACTGCAGGAAGTAATACGCCAAACTTAGCACTAGGAGTAACAACTTCAAAAATATATATAAAACCTGACCAATTTAAAACATGGACTAGTACCAGTATACAAAGCTATACAAGGGACTCACTAGGTAGTGTACTGCCTAGTACATACGCTAGTAGAACTAAAGTATTTTCTAGCACATTTGTTCCAGCTGGCTATAAGGTTACAGGTTTTCAAGTTTTCTCCAGCCAAAATAGAGCAATACAAGCCTATACTAGTAGAGTTTCAAGTGATAATATTACTTTGCGTGGAACAGGAACAGCTAATACATTTCAACTAATTACGGCCTGGAATAGTGCAAATGGAGATTATTTTATACTAACTTATCAAATAGGCGCTAGTAATGATGAAATTTACGGCGCGGAATTAGATATAGCACTAATATAATGGATAAAGATACAGCAGAAAGCATAGTAGTAAACGGCGCAGCAATAGGCTTAAGCTTTAGCGGTGCTGAACAATGGCTAAGAATGACAGCCCTAGTATTAGGTATTTTATTCACTTTATATAAATTTTACAGACTTTACAAAGATGATAAGAGCAGTAATATTTAGACTAAACGAGAATAAAAAGCAGACACTAGGCCGCTTATTTATCTTTAAGGGCTTAGATATAGTTTTTGAATGCTGTACTTTAGAACTACCCTTTAAGGCAAACCTGCGTAATATTTCATGTATACCACCTGGCCAGTATAAAGTAAGTCCTAGAAATAGCGAAAAGTATAAAGATCATTACCAAGTTGAAAGCGTAATGATGCGAGACTATATACTTATACACCCTGCAAACTACTACACACAACTGCGCGGCTGTATTGCTGTAGGCTACGACTTCTACGATATAAACGCTGACGGTGAACACGATTTAACCCACAGCAGGCGCACAATGAAGCACCTTTTAGCTGTAGCACCAGACGGCTTTTTACTTACTATCTTAAACCTATAGAGTAAATAAAAACAATTTATTTGCGGTTTTATTTGCCCAATGATTTTATATGTGTAACTTTACACCTGTAAAACGAAAAGACTATGAAAACAAGAAACATTTTAGAAGACTTATCAACTTGCCACCAGAAAAGCCTAGCGATAGACTTACACATAGAGCAAGCAGAAGCACTAGGAAGGGCTATAGATATATCTTTAGAACTAGAAAGCCAAGAACTTATAAACGAACTGCACAAGTGCTTACAAGCTACTACAGCTTTAAATACTATGCATATAAACGGCCTAGACTAATGGGAAAGCTAAAGAATTTACTTATAAGCATTCGCAACGAATACATGGACACGATGCCGCAGGAAAGAAACGACATTTTAGAAGCTGTTATAGAACGCCGATTTCAGGAATGGACTAAAGGTAATTTAACACCAGAGAACACACCTATTCGAGAATGGGAACAACTAGGAAAACCACTTAAGAAATGAAAATAGGAACTAAAAAAGAGCTTATAACTAAGCTACTTACAGCCCAGCCAGACTTAAGAGATGAAGACTATATTTTAATGGCTGAAATTTGGCTAATAGAAGTTAATAGTAAATGCCCTATAAAGCACTTAAGCGCTATGGACTTTTTACGGATCTTATCTGCTGGCGGTCTTACAAGCGCCGAAAGTATAACACGCTGCAGGCGAAAAATACAGCAAGAAAACCCAAGCTTAAGAGGACAAAAATACAAGGCAAGACACAAAGAACAAATAGAAGTAAAACAAGAACTAAAAGACTGGAATAATGAAAAAAAGTAAAGTAGTAGCAGTACAATCTAGCGGAACCTGGGAGGGATCTTACGGAGTTATGTATAAATTCGAAGTAACACTAGAAAACGGCGATACTGGCGAGTATAGCGGTAAAAGTAAAGAGCAGACTAAATTTGTGATAGATTCAGAGGTAGAATATACTATTACAGAGGGAAAGTTTCCAAAGATTAAACCGATCTACACACCTTCTGCAGCTTCAGGCGGTAATTGGACACCAAACCCAGAAAGGGACTTAAAAATAGTAAAGCAAACTTGTTTAAAAGCTGCAGTAGAACTTTGCAATAATGACAAAATAACACTAGCAGCGCTACTAACTACAGCAGATAAGCTTGTTCTATGGGTAAACGGCACAGAAGCACCTAAAGACGAGTATACAAAGATAGCTAAAGCGCCAAAGAAAGAAACTACAGATCTTCCTTTCTAATGGAAAACTTTACTAGATACCACTTAAACAGCGGCCAGAGATGCTTAAAACTAGAAACAGGCAAAGCCTATGTTTTAAAGTTTAGAAATAGGATAGAATTTATACCTAAAGAATACTGCAAAATGCACGATTTCGAAGATGGTTTTACAAGGTGGATAGTTGAAATTCCTACCTGGCTAGAAGAAAAAAACGAAGACTTAAAATTTATTTTAGAACTTATTACAGATGAAAATAAACACTAAGAACCTGCAAACAGCGGGAAACTTCGCGAAAGAAAACAATGTAACAACTGCAAGTGTTTACCGATGGCTTAAAATGAAATTAATTAGAGGAATCGAAGTTGACGGCGTTAAATTTGTTATAAAGCCTATACAGCCTAAAAAGTAAAAAAAGGCCTGGCACGAATGCCAGAACCTTAAAAACGAAATTATGAAAGGGAAAGATACAAAAGAACAAAGAGAGCAGCAAATAAGTACTCTGCTAATACTCGCAACTTTTAAGAGCCTGCACGAGCAGCTTTACAATTTAAAAGGTACAAACAGCGGAATAATAAAGCACAAGTTTAATCTGCTTTTAACCACTTTTAAAGGGTACGAAAGGCTAATAGATAGAGATTGGCTGAAAGATAATACTAAAGCTGTAGACGATCTACACGATGCAATTACAGACCTTATTTATATGCTACGATCTGGCGTAATAAAAGAGCCTGCTAAAAAAGCTAAGAAATGAGAGATAGCTTTATATTTTATAGATCCTATTTTGAGGCTACAAAGCCTTTAAGCCAGGACCAGAAAGCGCAGCTATTTGATGCAATTTGTTTATACTCTTTAGATCAAGAGCAAATTAAATTAGATCCAATTGGTACAGCAATGTTTAGCCTAATAAAGCCACAGATTGAAGCCAACTACAAGAGGTTTTTAAATGGTACTAAAGGCGCTAAGATAAAGCAAGAGCTAAGCAAGACGAAAGCAAAGCCTAAGCAAGTAGTAAGCAAGGCTAAAGCTAATGTTAATGTTAATGTTAATGATAATGTAAATGTAAATGTAAATGAAAAGGTAAAAGCACACACAGCCTTTAAACATTTGAAATTATCAATTAACGAGTTTGACAGGCTAACTGCTAAAAGTGGAGAAACTGCAGTTTTAGAGATCCTAGAACAAATAGAAAATTTTAAAGGTAATACCAAATATACAAGTTTATACCTAACAGCCAAGCAATGGCTAAAACGCCGAGAAAATGACATACCAGAAAACAACAAGCCTAGTAATTTCGACCAAGAAAGAACCTTTGGAATTAGCTTATAGTAAGGAAGTTAAGATAAAAGATTTGACAGATGGCAGCCAGATTATAGTCCTATTAAATTATTTATATGTACTTTTAAGCGTTAAAAAGGATAACCAACTAAACGAAATAGAAGAAAGCGTACTAAACGGCGTTATAGTTTCCAGCTTTAAAAACTGGACTATAAACGAAATAAAGCACGCTTTTAGAATGGCAATAGATGGCACTTTAGATATTGATCTATATCAAAAATTAGATTCTATTACATTCGGTAAGGTTATGAAGAAGTATAACACCTTTAAAAGGGAAAAGATAAAGAACTTTAAAACTATAGGCATGAAGAAAGTAGAAGAAATTGTAACAGATAGCGAAAAGGCAGCCATACAGGAAGAATTTTACACAAAGTGTATATTGCCATACATTAAGACTAGAAAGACCGCTAAAGAGCCTATAATTGACTGGGCTACTTATTCGATTTTTATGTATTTCTGGAAGAAAGGCGATATTAAGATAAACGACAAAGACAAAATTAAATACAGTAAAGAAGCTGATAAGCTATATACTAAGGCTATTAAAAAGCGAAGGTTTAAAGGCGAAAGGGTAGATCTTAACGAAATGCTAAGCCATAGGAATAAGATAATGTATTCTAGCTGTATTGCTTTGCATGATAAAGTAGTTGACTTAGATATATACAAAAATGAGTAATTTTGCTAGTGAAGCACACCTACAAGCTGCAGTAATTAGGTATATAAAGCTTAAATATTCTGGCGCTAGGTACTGCGCTAGTTTAGGCGGTCAATACCAAAAGTCCCACAAGCAAAACAAGAAAGCCACAGCTACAGGATATGTAGCAGGCGTGCCAGATTTACAAATAATGGAAGCTAGAGGCGGTTATTTTGGCTTATTTTTAGAATTAAAGCTAAATAAGACCAGGCGAGCAAGCCCAGCACAAACGGCCTGGCTTATGGATCTTAATATAAGAGGTTATAAAGCGGTTTTAGTAACTGGCTTTGATGAATGTATAGACTCAATAGATGGATATTTTAGCGCTGAAAATACACTAAATCAAACGATATAGAGAGCAAGCCACTTGAACGCTGCACCTAGCCGCTGCAAGCTTGTTATTGTTTAACTTGTTTTTGTGAATTCTACAGCAGCGGCCTTTATACAGACTAATCTACTGAGAAAGATGAACAATTTTATACTAATGTTTGGCAAGCCAAAAGACGCGACTAGAAAGCTAAATAATAATTTACCGCAAGGCATACAATTAACAAGGCATGGCACATACAAGGCAGAAGTCAAAAGGGTATATCTAGGCACATTCAAAAAATTAGATCAAGCTATAAATACACTAACTGAACACATAAATAACACACAATGAAAAAGGGACTATTAAAAGAAATATTCAAGGGTATACTACCAGCTTTGCCCTTTGGTAATGTAATTCAGACTATAAGCGCTAATATTAAAGAAGATGGCTACACGCCTACAGGTGCTATAAACTGGCCGAAATTAACTATGTATATAGTAACAGGCTTAATAGTATTAGGCCGCTTATTAGGCGTAATTACTAACGAAGATGTAGTACAGCTAGTAGATACATTAAGCCAGGTAAATTGAACATAACAATTCCTGCAGGGCTGGAAGCTATAGCAACGCGCGCAGATGGATCTTTAAAGCTTACTTTTGGAACGCCAGAGCTGACAAGCACTAAATGTGCAGACTTATTTAGCTATAGAAGAAAAGAGGTACTTTTACTACTATCTACAGGCGACCTATCTACAGACCAGGTACAAGCAATAGAAAGCACTACTAAAGAGCTAAAGAGCGTTAAAAATAAGAGCCACAGCCAACGGCTTAGAGAGGTGCTATTTAGACTACATGAACAGGAGAACACAATGCTAAGCTTTGCAGAATACTACAGCCAGAAAATGGAGAACCTTATAGAAATGGTAAAAGAACGCCTAGAATGAAGAAGCACACTAAGATATACCTTAAATACTTTGGCTATACAGACACAGACTTTATACCTTGTGAGGTATGCGCTAAGCCTGCTGTAGATATACACCACATAGAGGCGCGCGGTATGGGCGGTAGTAAGAAGGCCGACACTATAGAGAACCTACAGGCTGTATGTAGAGAATGCCACTTAATGTATGGCGATAAGACCACATATATAGAACTACTTAAAGACATACACAATGCCAAGCTTACCCAAAGGAAACAGGCCAACGCTAGCAGTAAGCGCTAGGAGTACATATATAAAGTCTAAGCAGGAAGCCTTTAAGGGTATGGATAAGAGCAACCGCAGCACCTACAATAGCAGACGATGGCGCAAGCTAAGACTAACTATCTTAAGAGCTAATCCAATCTGCACAATGTGTATGCAGAAAGACCGCTACACTACAGCAAATGTAGTAGATCACATACAGCCGATAAATAAAGGCGGTGCTACATGGAGTGTTTCAAACCTTCAAACCTTATGCACACCTTGTCATAATAGTAAGAGTGCTACAGACAGAGTAGGTAGGGCTATATAAATATCTACAGCTTTAGAAGCGTAG
>TARA_R110002153_G_scaffold8365_1_pt1 | contig 15687 bp, 29 predicted proteins | sample TARA_R110002153 | Tara Oceans TARA_R110002153 (sample SAMEA4398193) | marine metagenome | biome: Polar Biome; feature: [SRF] surface water layer (ENVO:00010504); material: water (ENVO:00002006), including particulate matter (ENVO:01000060) such as... | depth 5 m
TCTACTGTTCTAATGTCCGTGATGTTTGTAATTGAATTTGTCATAACCTTATCTATTTATCTTATACCTTAAGATACGAAATATAACGTTACGAAACAACTTTATTCTTGATTTTCTTTGAATATTTCTTTAATAATATTATATACAAACACTAAAAAGGTATATGCAAAGAGTACTATATGGTAAGCTCTTTCCCAATTAGTCCAAGGTTGGTTATAGGGTGGTGCCAATTCCTTTGTAGTATAGTTTTCAAGCCAGCATGACCAGATTGTCCCTAAAATTAAGTATGTAGTTATTATAAACATCATATACCTGTTCTTGCTTCTATTTCTTCTAATTCCTGTTGTAGCTTCTGAATCTTTAATTTAGATCCTTGAGTTGGATTTGTTCTTAGTTTTAGATCTAAGATCTCTTTAATTACTACATCATGTCTTCTTTGATCTTCGTAAAGTCCTAACTTACCATTCATTATTCTTCTATTGTTTTAAATTAATTAAACTGTAACCTTTATTATACATATCAACTTATTAATTAGTTTTCCATAGCACCTGGATGCATATTAATATCAAAGCCAATACCAGACTTACTAACGTTTTGTTTGAAAATCCTTCCTTGAAGAAGTAGCTCACAAATCCAGCATATATTATCATTCCTACTCCAAATCCTATAAACCTTGCAGGCCATAGTAAATTATCTGTTCCGGAAACAGTATACTTAGTACCCCATATATAAAAATACGAAAGTACAATTCCTGCTGCTGCTACTACAAATTCATTCTTTCTAAACCAATCTGTCTTTAAGAATTGACCATTCAACTGGAAGAATGTTAGTATGTGAGCTAAGATAAAGAATCCAATACCTGTTAGTAAGTCTGTTAACTTAATCATCCTACTTGTATATAATTAATCTTGTTTGAGTATTTTCATTTACTAATCTTCTTAGTATACTTCTACCTCTAGGCTTTCTAAGCAGTCTCTCATACTTATAGCCTTCCATCTCAATTGGGAAACCATCTTCAACGATTTCAGAAATCTTAGCATTCATTTTAATACTCGGGAAATAATATAATTCATTCATAACTTTTATTTTTTTGTTTTAAAGTATTTAATTAAGTAACTAGCTGTTCTATAATTAGTAGCTAATGGCACTTCATGAACGTCACATAGTCTCATTAGCATTGAGATATCAACATCGTGAGGGTGTTTACCTAAAGGGTCTCTTAAAAAGATAACTAAATCAATCTTACCTTCTGTAACCATTGCTGCTATTTGAGCATCTCCTCCTAAAGGTCCTGATTGTACACTTACTACGTTCTTTATTCCGGCATGCTTAACATGTTTTCCGGTTGTACCTGTAGTAACTATGGTGATCTCTTCCTTATTAAAGAATGGTAGCCTCTTAGAAACAAAAGCAACCATATCTGCTTTCTTATTATCGTGTGCAATTAATGCTATTTTCATAAAATGCTTTTAATAAAGTGAATAGTCCAGGCTATGAGCCCATTTAACTGTAATGCTACTAAGTTCCACTGTCTTCTAATTGCTACTTGAATGAGTACACATCCAAATCCCATTACGTAAAGTGGAGGAGAGAGGGTCCATTGACCTGCAATTAAAAACCCTACTCCCATATACCCTACTCTAGTACCTAATCTTTCAGCTGGAGATAATCTTCTATCTCTGACCATTTGCTTAAGTAGCTTCTTCCACCATTTCTTAAATGCTATCATATTATACAAGCGCTGTAGCTAGTTTAAAAAGTTCTTTATTAACCTTTAAGTCTTTTTCGAATGACTTAATCTTACGAACCTTTCTAACTTTAGCTCCTGTTAAAGCAGCATGAAAATCTCCTTGAGTAATCTTCTCTTGAATTACATTAAAGACTCTCCATAAATCATCTCCTTCGTCTGCTGTTCTTTTAGGCTCTAAGATATCTTCTATAGTTTGATCATCATAAACAAACTCTTTTGCTTTAACTGATCCTGGTACAATACCAGCTCTAATTAACATAGCATCTAAAGCTAGCTTACCTTTCTCTTCTACAGTTAGTATTCTCTGCTTCATAGTATTTAATACTTCTACCTTATTAGGTAAGTCAGCAACTGCTTGATTAACTATTCCTCTAAGCTCTTCAAAAGAATATCCTTTATGTTTAATTTTAAAGTCACTAAATTCTTCATCAGCAACTACTAAACCATTAGAACAAACTAAACGATAAATACCTACCGAGAATTTAAATGCTTGCATACCGTCATGACTGTTTGTCATAATAATTCTAGGGAAAGAATCATCTCCATCTGAACCTTTAATTTTAATATCTGGGTTCTGGAAAGCAACCATATGCTTACTGAAGATAGTATCTTTACCTCTGCTCTTTCTTTGTGCAGCTTGAACTGGTTTCCAGCCTAATTTATCTAAATCGTCTACAATAGTTTCTGTATTAACGAATAAATACTTACCACTAACGTCAGGGTTAGTTGGTGCTTCTGCAAATGCTATAGGGCATTTGTCTTTTAATTGATCTTTAGTCATATAGCTTTGACTATTTTGAAAACTTAACATTACATCACTCATAATTTATAACCTTTTTAATTATTAATATACTTAAATATAAGAAATTTATCTTTGTTAGGCAACTAATACCTAAGTTACTTTTAAACTTCTTCCCATTTTATATCCTCTACTGTTCTTACCATTAAGAAGTGTCCATCGTGTTTAAGAACATGATCGCAATTTAATTTATCTCTCCATGCTTTTAGACCTTCCATGTTATTATTAACCTGTGATTCTTTTATAGTCCTTACAAGTACATACATCGTACCATTAAACTCTACTAATCTGTTTCTTTCCATTTCTTAACTTCTTTTAGAATTAAGTAAGTATCAATAGCCTCATCTGTACAATCCCATTTCTGATAGTTCTCTAAACATTTTTCTAGAGCTATAATCCATTGAGATCTGGGCAGTGTAATTTCGTATGCTATCTCCTCTTCACCGAAAGTTATAGAAAACATTTCTGCTGAATCTTTATGAAACTTCTGAGCTTCATTTATTGCTTCTACAATTGAATCTGTAATCTCTCTGTTATTCGTTTCAAAGACTCCTTTAAAGTCTGATGGATTATCAAAATTATATTCTTTCATATTATCCTCTGCTTGCTGATGTTGCGTTAGTTTTCTCATAGTATGGTGTGGCAACCATCTTTTCGTTCCACGTCTTGACTACTTCCTTATTAGAGCCGAACATATAAAGCGGTAGAAAATCACAATCATGAGTAACGAACTCTAGTTCATCTAAGTTCTTCATACCTAGCCCTGGTTGCTGCACAGGTTTAGTTAACCGACGATGACCATCAAAAGATCTAAACTCTCTTGAAGTAACTCTATACCAGGTACCTTTTATTTGAACTTCCAATACTGCTTCAGTAGGAAAATCGTACCGCATCTTTTCTAATAAGCCTTTCTTTTCTCCTCCCATAGACTATAGATTATCTCTTACTGCGTTACCTAATAACATTTGACTAGTTGGAGCAATGCCCCAGTTAGGCTTTATACTAAAATGTCTCATATGCCTCATAGTAGAAAAACTATCAAACTCTAGATGATCATTATCTTCATCAACAATAGGATGCCATTTAGTCTGAAAGCCGTCATCTAAGTACGTAACCCAAGCCATTTCCTTCTTTAAATCTACTACCATAACCTTTATTTGTTTTAATTATACTTAAATATACGAAATATCTAGGGAAGTACCAACTGATACCCAGAAAACTTTGTCATGTAACTAGTTATTTTTACTCCGTTTCCATCTCTTCTTACCTTACCAGTCCTGAACCATTTCTTTACACTTCCGGCACCTCCTAAATGTGCTGCTGCTAATAATCCTGATTCAGTAACCAACACTCCGTGAACTATCTTTCCATCGTACTTCTCTATATACTTGCGAAGCGATCTTTTATTCTGTTTTAACAGAGCAGTCATAGCTTTTTCTTGAATGAGTGGTGAGTTTAAGAACTCTTCTTTAGATTGCTTAAAGCCTAAGCCTCTTAAAGTTTTCTTACCAAATTGATATCTGCCCATATATCCGTAACGGTTTACTATGTGATATCTATTCCCTGATTCTTTAAACCCTATAGCATCTAAAAAGTCTTTGTGCCTGTTGATAGGAAGAACAATCTTTATTGAGGTAAGTGATGGAGTGTCAACTGTAAATTCTATAGGTCTTGGTTCTAATTTAACTATTGGTTCTAATTTTATAAGCTTTCTAGTAACTGAAGTAAAAGCCATAAGTAGACAACAACCTACTATAATAATCAATGTATTATTTAAACGTTTCATAACCTTTTTTTAAATTAAAATAAATCTAAGAATGAAGTATTAATATTCTTATCTCGTAATTTTTCATTACGTATATGAGTCCTAACCAAGTCATCAGCGATTTTTCTCTCTAATGGTTTCTTTTTCTTGAATGTAGATAGTTTTTTATTTTTCATAATAATAAATAGTTCTACTGTCTTGATATATACTCTTCACCTGGTTTCTCTTCTTCATATAAACCTAGCTCTTTTAAATGTTCAATATGATGCTCATCTAACTCCCAATCAGGTTCATCATCTTTAGTTCTAACGTAGTCTTCCATTGCCTCTGCACGTTTCTCATCTATAGGAGATGCTGCATAAAGAAAGGAATGATTGTAGCAGAGAAACTCTAAATTTTCTAAGTGCCAATTTTTCTTATTACCGTCTTTAAAGTTAAGTATAACTGGTATTTTAAGATCTGTCACTCTTCTTTCAGCGAAACCACATTTAGCACATACTTCAGCTAATTTTCCTTCGCTTAATAACCTTGCTTTAATCTTCCTAGCATCAAAATGTTCTATGGGTACTCTTCCTTCCAAAACATCCATTAAGGGTACATTATCAATTCCGGCGATTGCAAACTTTGGAATACCTTCCCCAGCTTGATTCATGTGTGCTTCAAGTAAAGTCTGACCTTTGTCATCCTTGTACATCTTAGCATACTTCTTATAGTGATTATAGGAAATATGTAGATATCTTGCAGCTGCCATATTAGAACGCGTAACTTTCTGCGCTCTTATAATATCCTCTTTAGTAATTATTTTGGAAGGTCTTGCCATTAATAGTCTATTCCTTGAATCATCATAGTCTTGTCCTCATCATCTGGTTCGTCTACGGATTTTTTTACTGGTTTAGTTTCATCTTCATCAAGTATGTTATGTACTTTTTCTTTTATAGATTGTGAAACTTCATTTTCATCTCTATCCATATCTAAAATCTCAGCTTGTATAGGAGCTTTTCTTCCCATTACTTCTGCTTCATGTTGAGCTATAGCTTGAAATTGTTTCCTATCCATAATGATTAATCCATTATAGGTATGGTCTCCTGATCCTTCTACTGTAGTAACTCCTACTACTCCTTCTACATCAGAACAGTTCACACAGAAATTATATCCGTATGTAGTTTTTCTAAGTTCAGGGAAATCGTCGCCACATTTAGGGCAGGTAATCATTTTTAAGTTTTGCATATATATAACCGTTTAATTAGATATAAATATACGAATTATAAACGTAGGAAGCAACTAATTCTTAAGGAGATTAATGGTATCCCATACATCTTTTGGTTCTTTGAACTTAACAAGCGATGGTTCTTCTCCCTTCTGCAAATCTAATTCTATCATTCCATCCCAAGATTTATCTATAACTAATTCGTATAGGTACATTTGTATTAAAGATAGTTGTTGTTGATTGAAGTTCATCTTAAATAGATTCTCTATAACTCTGAAGTATTTATCTTCGTAAGCTACAGTATCTATTCCAAGTTCCGATATCATGAACTCAGTTCTATCTTGAATCTCTACCATTGTTCTTAACGCATCGATAAATAAGCCCTTCTCAATTTGTTCAGGAGAAGGACTTAATGCCTTAATACTAAAGGTTAAATTAAGTGAGTTCTTTAATACTCTATGGATGTCTTTTTTATTCCTCATCAGGGCCTAGGTCTGGGTTCTGTCCTGCTAGTGCTTTCCTGATTATTTTATCGAAATATTCTATATAAACAAAGAATCCGATTACTGTTTTATCTTTAAGGTTTCTATCTCTTTCCACTCGCAATTCGTATTTAGCTAAGCCAGATTCTAATCTCTGTTCTAACTCAATTGCTATATCATTCTGTTCAGTAGATGTTATACCTCCAAATTGGGTTGGTAAGAATTGAATCTTAACTCCTTTTTTCTGTGGATCTTCGTTAACATCTACCTTAAGTAGAAACTTATGTCCGGCAAAATTGATCTTAGCAGACTCAGATATTAACTCTTTAACTAGTTCTTCTATTTTTGTACTCATGTGTGGTTTATTTACTATAATAAATATCTAACTTTACTTAAAAGATTTCAAATTCTATATCAGTTTCTGAGAATCCCCATGTTTCTTCGTTCAAAGTTAAGTTTTGGTCAATGATAGCTCTTTTTTGGTCATTAGCTTTTCTATTTTTACCGTCGAATAAACCTCCTCCTCCTTTACCGTGATTGATATGGTAGTAAGGTAAATCATAAGTACCAGGAATAGATAAAGCTTTTAAATCAAAGCCATGCATGACTGCTTTCTTTTGAACGTTTGTATCTGAGAATAAAGGATAGATTAACTCCTCTTCAAATCCTCTTATCTCTTCCCAAATGTGTTTAGGAGCTATTTGATAATCACCGCAACAATTAATCATACTAAAGTCATCTCCCTCTCCTAATTTTTTAGCTAGGTTCGGTAAATATTTCTCTCCTATTAGGTACTGTCTAAGCTTATCGTAATCTTGATAATTAACATCACCTCCATGAAACTCTTTTATAACTGGTAAGTCTACATCTCTTCTACTAACTGTATAGAATGTATCTTTGTTCATAGAATTAATAGCTGCTTCTAAATTTACTCTCGGTGGAGCAATTATATCTATATTAGTAGAAACTATATAATCTCCTGAGGATCTTTTTATACCTATATTTCTAGCTAACACTTCACAGCATACTTGAGCATGAGGGTCGTAGTTAGTTAGTGCTTTTGCAGCAGATGGAGGTATAACTAAATGTCTAAAATTACCTTTGAACTTCAGATTATCTTTAACTGCATAGAATAAACTTCCGTCTTCTTCCGGTGAGTTCCAATCTATATAAGTTACTTCATCGTATGTATCGATAGAAGACTGAAAACAGTACGATGATCTTTCTTTTAAATTTCCGCCGTAGTCATCATTACGGGATACTATAACTGCTGATACTTTCATTGTTGTGATTTATTTGTTTAGTGATCTTCTTATTCCTTCTTCTAGGCTAATCTTAGGAGTATAAAAGCTTAACATCTTAGAGCTATCAGAACATCTATACATAACTCCTACTGGTTTATCTGTTCTATGTTTAATCCCATCTTTTGGTCTCCAACCTGCTACCTTAAATATGATTTCAGATAAGTCATTGAAGGATGTTGGTACTCCACTTCCTAAGTTAATAGGTTCTTGAATATCTAACTCTACTGCTTTCATAGTTGCTTCTACTATATCTTCAATATGTATAAAGTCTCTTACTTGAGTTCCGTCTCCCCATATTTCAAATTCATCTACTTGATCAACTACTCTCTTAATAAAAGAAGGGAAAGGGTAATCTAAGTCCTGTGTCTCTCCGTAACCGCTAAATGGTCTAAACACATAAACTTTTAATCCATATTGACGAGCAAAGTGAGCTAAGTACTCTCCAGATAATTTAGCCCATCCGTAAGTAAAGTCTGGTGAACTCATATCCATTAAATCAATATCTGATTCTGTAAGGTTATGTTCGCTTCCTTTCGTTTGTAAGTTTATTGGGTAAGCAGCAGAAGAGCTAAAGTATATAACTTTTGTTTGTTTAGTCCTAACTGCCCAATTAAAGAACTCAGCATCTATTGATAAATCTGTTGCTACTGCTAAAGGATCATTTTCTATAGTATCTCTACCTCCTACGATAGCAGCTAAGTGTACTATAAGATCAAATTGAACGTCGCATGTTTTAAAGAAGTCTCTACAATCGTTTCCTTCTTTTATATCTACTCCTGTTACATCGTGACCTTGATCGGAAAAGAACTTAACGTACTGTTGACCTACGAATCCTTTATGTCCTGTGATTAATATATTCATTTTATATAGTTTAGTTTAGTTTGTCAATAATTTTTTGCCACTCCTCAAATGCTTCAATAGAACGCTCTGGTAAGTATTGCTTTATAGAGTTTGGATCTTTAGCTAAATCTGCTAATAGTTCCATATTGTTCTCCATACCTATATACTCTCTTTTCATATCTTCTACCATTGAGTACCTACCTGCAGTACCTAAGCTTCTATCACTTAGTACTCCTGGTTTAGAGAATACTACTTTGTTACCTTTAGACTGAATATAGTAAGCTGCCCAAATATCATCCATTCTACCAATATGTGGGAATAGGAAATAATCTCTAACTATGCTTCTACTAATAATAGTATTTTGTGAGTTAAATGGTGCTGGTTTGTTACCTGAGATAGGAAATTGATCTGCTCCAAAATTACAATAAGGATTATATATCATTCTACAAACAGCATCTACATCTGGTTCACCATCCCAGAAGACAGCTTGAACTTTAGGAGTAATTGATGCTTTAGATTTATTGCTATAGTCTCTAAAAGGTACTCTTTCCATTGGGAAACCTCTATGCCATAGTTCTCTATGTTCATTTAATGCTCCAATTGGGTCGAAAGCAATATCTTTAATATCAAATAAATTAACCTCTGTAGGTTTATCTACCATTAGATCTTCTCCCCAACCTTCATAAGGAATATTATCATCGTCTATAATTGCTATGATATCTGCTCCCTGTCTATAAGCTTCTAATATAGCAAAATTTCGACGTTGAATACATCTCCAACCTATAAGTTCACTTAACACTGGGTATTCTGATTCTTGGTACTCAGGTGTTAGGTAAGTTACATTATCGATATTCTCATATAACTCATGTGGTGTTTTTAAATCACCAGAGACTATAACATGCCAGTCAGGCATCGCTGCATACTTTAATAATGCTTCTGTTGGTGGGTTGATCGTAGTAGTTGCTATTATTTTTTTCATCGTTATTAATTTTTAAAGGAATATTCTTGCTAATTTATTATAAGTTGTATCTTCTGTTTTAATTCTCTCTTCTGTTAATGTACTAAAATGTTCCCAAGCATTACTCTCCCATAAATGGTGTGCATAAGCATTTGGATACTCTTTGTCTCTAACAAACATATCTTTTATACCTTCTTTAGTATGCAATGGGTAATGAAACTTATCATAGTCTAATGCTGTTACAGGTAATTCTAGCTTACTATATAGTTTCCATGGTAGCTGTACTGAATGAGTATCCCATAGCTTGTGATTAAATGATTCGTACTTAGAAAACCAATAACCTATAAATTCATTTTCAGGTTCTGCCAATATTATTGCGTTACATAAACCGTATGGTCTTTCTGGATTCTCTGTACTTCCTTGAATACCCATTACACTTTTATTACTAAGTAACTCTGTAAAAGGTTTAACACATATAGTATCAATATCCATATAGATACCTCCTTGTTCATATAAAGCCTGAAGTCTAATTATATCAGCTCTATGAGCCATATGTTTTATTTCATTGCCATACACTTCCTGTGGTGGGTCTACTTTAACTAGGTTTAAATACTTCTTAGCTTTCTCCCAATACTCACCTGTTGGTTCGTACTTATGATAGAAGTTCATTTCATCTGGATTGTTTAAGTCATATGCTGATTTAATAGCTATATAATGTAACAGTCCGAAAGGTTTGCCTCCGAAGTCTTCTTCAAGTCCGAATATAAAATGAAATTTATTAGGTATCATATATTTAATATAAGAAAAATACTAATGAAAAGCAACTATACTTTATACTTCTGTCGTCCGTTGGCTTCTATTTTATCATAGAGTTCATTCTGTTCCTGTTGTCTATCTATCTCTTTTGGATGTAACATACAAAACAATTCATCAGTTGGTAACCCTACAAAGGTTTTAAATCCTACAATCTTACTATGGAGTAATCCATCCCATTTAACCCAATCACAATTTCGATACAATCTCATCTGCCAATCAGGAAAGTTTACCCATCCTTTATCATTTACATTCCATTTCCATTTATCAATATGACTTTGAGTTAAACCTTCGACAGTATTTATTCTAGGTACAAAAAAGAGATCTACTGTATCGTTTGTTTCTAGCAATTCCGGAAGCATTTTAATAAAGTCTGCTGTCATAAGCTCATCAGCATCTAACTGTAGGATATAGTCTCCTGTACAGTGAGAGTTAAGGAAGTTCTTTTGAGTAGCATCTCCATCAAAGACTCTGGTTTTTAGTACTATCTCTTTTTTAAACTTCTCTAATACTTCAATCGTAGCTTCGTCAGTAGAATTATCATCTACTATTACTATCTCATCTTCTTTTCTTTTATTGTCTACTAAAAATGTTAGGAGTTTATTTATATATTCTCCTTCATTATGAGTTAGAATTGCATAACTTATTTTCATATTACTATATATTTTGTTATATATTTCTTTAATCTATCTAAAGGCTTCCAATCTAATCTATCTTGAGCATCAGTATTTTTCTGTATCGTTACTCTATAATTACCTTTTTGATCTGGAAGGTATTGTTTTTCTATTTCTGGGAATCGTTCTTTAAAGAAGTTATATACTTCATTTATAGAAAAGTTTTTACCTGTTCCTAATTCCCAAGCATCTGTATGTGACTCCTCACTCATTGCTATCCTATAAAGACCGTCTACTATATCAGTAACATGAGTAAAGTCTCTGCGTTGCTCTCCGTCTCCGACTATAGTTAAATCTTTTCCTTCTGCTATTTGATTTCTCCATATACCTAATAAGGCTGCCATGTCTCCATCTACTATTTCATTAGGACCGTACACATTGTAAAATCTAGCTATCTCTACATTACAACCGTAAGTTTGTTTATACATCTTACAAACTTCCTCTCCTAGGTACTTAAACATTGCATAAGGAGATTGATAAGGATCATGCCATTTGGAAGATGAACCAGCGTATACTACTTTGATTTTATTTAACCTAGCTTGTTCTAATATATTTTGAGTACCATGTACGTTAGATACAAAGGTTGTGCTTGGGTCTGTAAATGAAGGTTGTATTCTGCTCAATGCTGCTAGATGAAATATGATATCAAATGTATCGTTCTTATCTAACTTTAAACTGCTTACTGATGAGTGACGATATTTTACTCCTTCTAAATGGTTTTCATATGTACCTGTTGAGTAATCATCTATTGATGTTACCGTATGACCTTCAGCCATTAATCTAGTTATCAGATTAGTTCCTATAAATCCAGCTCCGCCAGTGACTAATATATTCATAAGTTATATTCTATAATTAATTTCATTATCTATTAACATTTGTTTGAACCTAGTAGTTGACCATCCATGTTCTCTATTTAAGTAATGTGTATGAATTCCTAAACTATCTCCAGTAAATGGTTTACCTAAATAATCATCACCTAAAAACCTAATATTAAACTCTCCCATCTTGAGCAAATCTAATAGTTGCTCTTCGTATGTATACCTTACTACATCATCTATATACCTAATACTAAGTAGCATTTCTTTTCTTTCTTCAACAGTTAAAATAGGTTGAAGTTTCTCTGGACGTTCTATGGAAGGATCGGTATGAAGTAATACTATAAGGCAATCACATTTTTCTTTTGCTCTTTTAAATGCTTCTACATACCCTGGATGGTATACGTCAAATGCTCCTGCTATTACTCCTTTGATCATTCTTCTGGTCCGTGCATTTTAGCAGCTCCTCCATCACGTTGGAACTGTGAGTTAGTTATTTTCTCTCCTGGATATACGGTATACTTATTACCTTTTATTCTGCAAACGCCTCCTTGCTTAGCAATCTTTTTAAAGAGTATAATATCTTTCTCTGACCAATCATGTGATAGTTCTACTATTCTTTCTCTAGATACTCTACCTTCTCCGTCTACGGTAAAGGATGATGTCTTCGTTACTGATACTTTTTTTATACTCATAATTAATCTACTGCGTAAAATCCTATATACTCTAATGCGTCCATAAAGTCTTTCTGTTCAAAAGCTTTACCGTTTACCATATCCATTCTATGGGTTTGTTCTTCTGGAAATTTATCTGCTTCTGCTTCTGGTATTTTAACAGCTTTGACTCCAGACCATTTCCAATCCTTTTTGCTAGTACCGTCTAAAAATACCATTCCTTTATTGGGTAAGGTAATTGTAGCTGGTAGCCAGATTCTTCCTTCACTATCTGTATGTAATAGATCTTTATGTAGTTCAGGTGCTGTTTCCATTAGGTCTTGCAAAGTCTTTGATCCTTCTGTCATTAAAGTAGATGTAGTATATCCACTTCCAAAACATAGCCAAGTCTTTATTTCTTCTCCTTTTTCTTCAAAAGATTGTTCGTAACAGGCATTGCTGCCAAAAGGTCCTTTTACTAAATTCATATTATATTGTTTTCATTTTTGGTAATGCTATCTTTTTTATTCCTGGCATCTTAAACTTAACCTCTCTAGGAAAATCAGGAACATATTGTGTAAGTATACTATCTAATTTAGTCTGCATACTCTCAAAACTAAAGTTCTTATTTATGAGTGCAGTTTGTTTTTTCGCATTAGTTAATAACTTCTTGTAATCTTTATATACTAACTTTAATCCCTTTGTAGCATCTTCCGGATTAAATTCAAACCATTTACTATCTTTAAGAATCATCTTATCGATAACAGCACTAGGATGTACGGGTTCTAATTTACCTCCTACTAGTAAAGTTAAGTCTGGGCGTAAGAAATCTGTATGTCCTGACCATGCTGATGCTATAATAGGTTTCTTATGAGCAGCAAACTCCAATAAAGGTCTTCCGAATCCTTCTCCCCTAGTTAAACTTATCATAGCTTTTACCTTAGGGTGACTGTACATAGCATTTATCTCACTGTCTTGTAGATCTCCGTGAAGTAAGTATATGTTCGGTAGATTACCTCCTCCAACTTTCTTTCTTACCTCATCTATTTTTGTTAAGATGGTAGTTTGATCACTAACAGAGCTATTTGCTTGTTGAGTTTTAATTAATAGAGCAGGTTTAGTTTTCTTATTCTTAAATGTTCGTAAAAACATTTCTATAGTACCGCCCATATTTTTTCTATCTTGACCAAAGTCTCCTTGTAGCCAGTGACCTACTGTAAGAAAGCAAAACTGTTCTGGTATTTCATTTATAGTTTTAACTATGGTAGAATTGTTATCAGTATTAACTGGTTTGTAAACGTCAGTTCGTACTCCTTCAAATAGTACTTCGATTGGTTTCTCTAATTCTACCTTACCTACATCCTTTCCTTGAGGATCTTTTTGATCGTATTTAGTATTAGTAAATACTAACTTACCGTGTTCTGCTGAGGTTATTACTAGGTTCATTCTATTAACACCTTGCATCCAACCAGCATCACATAATGTAGTTTCTATACCTGCTGTAACTCCTATGTTATATTCGCCTACCGCTTGGAACTCATTAGGTACTGTTATCTGGATCCATACTTTTGGTTTGGTAGTAAGAGATGGTATAATCTTTCCTAATAATTCATTTTCACCGTGGTGAGATAAGTAACCGAATCTAGTATTACCCCATCGTTGCGATATAATCTTAACATCCCAGTCAGGGCGACTGTTTATTAACGCTTTAACAAAGTCTCTAGATCTTGCTCCATAACCTGAGTAAGTATCAACAGGTGCAGAAACTACTACGTTTATTTTTTTCATTTAGTAACCTTTTATTTAATGTAATATAGTAAAAATAATTCTAATAAACTAATTTATGCTTAATAATATTAGGTTTTTTATCTTCTACTTTAATTAATTCAAATCGAGGACGTGGTTTAAATTTAACAAACGTTTCCTCTATACTCTCTATAACATTCTGACACATCATCGTAGCACTCATTCTAGATTCATCTGATTTAGCCCATGCTCTTCCTGCTTTACCTCTTGCATCTCTTTCCTCTTTAGGTATATCGTATACAGTCTCTATTGCTAAAGCTATATCATCAAAACTACACCTATCGTCAAATATGTAAGGAGTTGGTACAGAACCTACTAATGAAATATTAGAAGGGTAGACCGGGATTGCCCATTCACCATGCTCTTTATATGTACCTCTATGATTAGAAGGAAAATCAGCATCAAAGTCTATCCATTGATCTTTTTCATCTACAAATCTCATTTGGTCTTGCATGCCTCCAGTAGTATTAGCAATTATCATTGTCTCTGACATCATCGATTCGGTAAGAGATAATCCCCATCCTTCGTTTGATGAAGGTAGAACTGTAACGTCTGCTAAGTTGTAAAACCAATTTAATTGAGATGTTGGTAATTTTTGAGTTGAAAAGAATACGTTGACATACTCTGGATCACATAAAGCCTCTTTAACTTTATTTAGATCAGTACCATTTTGATCTACTGGTGCTGTATGCATTACTAGAGCACATTTCTTAGCTGCTTCTTTACCTATCTTATCACAGAATACTCTGTAACCTGCTATTAAGTCACTTGGAGATTTTCTTCTAATATTTCTAGAGTTAAAGAATACTACAAATTCTATATCTGTCTTACCTTTGAAGACAGTCTTCTTAAAGTTTTCGTAATCAGTAATAAGCTTATCGTCTTCTTTTATCTTATAGAACTGCTTACTATTAATACCGTGAGGTACATACTTAATTACTTTATCTTTTGCTTTTTCATCTAATACTAGTTTATTAATATTGACAGTTTGTTTTGATATACCCATCAACAAATCACATGAGTTATAAAAATCTTTATTGTAAAGAGGTGAAGGATAATCATCCCATATGTTTAAATATACAATAGGAATTTTACTTCTGATTTCTCTTTCCATATCAAATAACCATCCCCAGTATCTAGGGTCTGTAAATATAAAAATAGCATCTGGTTTATGAGTAGCTGTTAAACGTCTAATAGTATTTTGATCTCCGTAACCACTTGATGGATATAAAATTACACTAGCATCTTCTACCTCAGATTGCTTAGCAATATCTTGAGATAAATCTAAACTCTTTCCTGCATCTGGATGTTTAATAGCTGCTCCTAATTGTACCCAATTAAAATGCTGAGCTGTACCTATGACTATCTCTCTAGCCATGGTTGCTATTCCGGAATGCATTCTAATATCATCACATAACAAAAGAATAGTTTTTCTATCTTCTTTTTTTAAATAACCGAATTTACTTTTCATTTTATTCTTCTATATTAGTATTATTAATTTTTTGAATACTATCTTTAAACTTACTATCAGTAAGATAAAGAAAAATTGCACGTGAGGCAAGCTTTTGGAAAGAAAATTTATCTTTAATACATTGGAATTTAAACTCTTGAAATAGTTTATCTTCAATACGAACGGTCGTTAACCTTTTTTCAGAACTCTTCATAACTTATATATGTATATATTTATATATAAATAGGCACTTATTCCAAAATCGCATCAGGACATATCCTCATTGTCTTAAAAGCACAGAAATTACAACCCCATTTACTAGGGCTAGTTGGGTACTCTTTATCTATGTATTCTCCATCTTTATCTACTGC
>TARA_R110002153_G_scaffold25210_8_pt1 | contig 15685 bp, 22 predicted proteins | sample TARA_R110002153 | Tara Oceans TARA_R110002153 (sample SAMEA4398193) | marine metagenome | biome: Polar Biome; feature: [SRF] surface water layer (ENVO:00010504); material: water (ENVO:00002006), including particulate matter (ENVO:01000060) such as... | depth 5 m
TCCGTCCATGAAGATCATTCAGGCGACGCACACGACCGAGTTGGCGGTAGGTTTTGGCCGTAAGACGAAGAACTTGTTAGATGCTGACGCGTATCGAGAGGTATTCCCGGACGTAATGCTTGCTGCGGACAGTAAGGCCTCAGGGCGGTGGGACACGAGCGCCGGGGGAATGTACTATGCGGTTGGTGTAGGTTCGAACCTCGCGGGCCGTGGTGGCGACTTAATCATTATTGATGACCCGCACTCGGAGCAAACGGCGATGTCGGCAGCCGGTTTTGATGACGCATGGGACTGGTATACTGGTGGTCCTCGTCAGCGGTTACAGCCGGGCGGTTCAATTGTATTGGTCCAGACACGCTGGTCTGAGAAGGATATGACGGGTCAGTTGTTGCGTTCCATGGCCAAAGACCCTTTAGCCGATCAGTGGGAAGTTGTCGAGCTTCCGGCCATCTTTGAAGACGGCACGCCATGTTGGCCTGAGTATTGGAGCCTGGAAGATCTGACCGCGGTCCGCGCATCTATCCCCCAGAGCAAGTGGAATGCGCAGTATCAGCAGAACCCCACGGGCGAAGAGAACGCCATCATTAAGCGTGAATGGTGGAAGTTGTGGGAAAAAGACAGAGTCCCCCAGCTCGAATTCGTCATCCAGAGTTACGATACGGCGTTTTCTAAGAAAGAGACGGCGGATTATTCAGCCATTACGACATGGGGTGTATTTTATCCAAATGAAGGTGGTAGCGGTCCAAACTTAATTTTGCTGGACAGTAAGAAGGGTCGTTGGGATTTCCCCGAATTGAAGCAGGTTGCCTTAGAGTTATACGGATTTTGGGAGCCCGACACGGTCATTATTGAGGCAAAGGCCAGCGGTACCCCTCTGACACAGGAGCTTCGAGCCATGGGTATCCCTGTCGTCAATTTCACACCCAGCCGAGGAAATGATAAAATAACCCGGTTGCACAGCGTATCACCTCTTTTCGAGGCCGGAATGGTCTGGGTACCGGATGAAACGTGGGCGGATGAGCTGGTGGAAGAAGTGGCCGCATTCCCTAATGGGGAGTTCGATGACTTGGTCGACAGTATGACTCAGGCCCTGATGCGGTACCGGCAAGGCAATTTCGTGCGCCTCCCCACGGATGACTGGGAAGATGACGAAAACAGTGCTAAAGTACGCGTGTATTATTAACTTTTGACTGGAAGGACTGCGCATGAACGAAAACAGGGTGAACCTTGGCGCAGGGGGCCATGTCTCGTACTACAAAAACGGCGGCGCGACGGTAAGTTTAGACGTTCCGACGGATGATATGCAAGAGTTTTATCAGGAGCCTGAGTATGAAGAGCAGGGTGTTGGCGCGTTTGTGGCGGATAGACTTTGGTCAGATGCGCCGGAAGGGGCAATTGATATGGCGGACGGCGATGTCATCGACGCTGTACGACGGTCTGGTCGACCTAATGAATCTATGCGCGAGACTCTGTACCCCGATGGCGAATCTTTTTTCGAACAGCTTGCGTCGGATTACAATTACCCTACTGAAGCTATGCCTGACGGCACTGGTGGCATTAACCTTGCTGGCGGTAAAACTCGCTTTACACGCCCACGCGACGATATGCCAACTCCGCAAGAGCTAGAAGATACGCGAGCACACATGCTAGGCTCAGCACTTACGGCCAGTGGGTATGGACCAAAAACCGCCGGACGGATAGGCACGGCCCACGAAGGATTCTTCGGTAACCGGTTGCACAAGGCAATGGATCTGCGCAACAACGCTATCGGTATCGACCTATTTAAGAAGGCGGGCATCAACGCCACGCCCGCACAAATAACCGAGGCGGTAGACAACCGCATCTTCGAGCAGTTAAATGTCATCTTAGGCAGAAAGCCGGAAGAGCAAGATACTCCCTCGGATAAGCCCCGGTGGCGTAAAAATTTCAGAAGTCCGGAAACCGGTCCCGATGTATACTACCCTCGTGACAACTCCGGCTATTTCATACCAGATGATTATTATTAGGAGCTAGAATGGCAAACGGCGATGCAAATGCGGGAATGATGGATCGAAACGTCCCCTCACAGTTAGACGTAGACGACATGGCAGCCGAGCTTGAGCTGGAACTGCCGGACTCTCAGAATGACGTTATGGCCATGATCAGCGCGGATAATGTCGACGGCATTGAAATAACCTCCGAAGATGACGGCGGCGTAACGGTTGATTTCGAACCCGGCGACCAGCGTGGCGAGAACGGAGAGTTTGATGCCAACCTGGCGGAAGAGATGCCTGACCGTGAGCTACAGCGCATTTCGTCTGAGCTGTTGACCGAGTTTGACGCAAACAAAGCAAGTCGCTCGGACTGGGAAGAAGCCTACTCCAGCGGATTAGAGCTGCTCGGATTTAACTACGAGGAGCGTTCACAACCTTTCCGTGGCGCATCCGGCGTGACACATCCCCTATTAGCCGAAGCCGCAACACAGTTTCAAGCCCAAGCATTCAATGAGCTGTTACCCGCGTCCGGCCCTGTTCGTACCGTCGTAATGGGCAAGTCCAGCACGGCCAAGGTCCAGCAGGCGCAACGTGTTCGACAGTTCATGAACTACTACATTACAAACGAGATGGAAGAGTACACACCTGACATGGATCAGATGTTGTTCTTCTTACCGTTGGCAGGCTCTACCTTTAAGAAAACATACTACGACGAGACGTTAGGTCGTGCCGTATCCAAGTTCGTACCCGCGGAGAACCTTGTTGTTCCGTATGAGACGGCGGATCTTGAGACATGCCCTAACATCACCCAGGTCGTGCGCATGTCGCTAAACGATTTGCGTAAGCGTCAAGTTGCGGGTGTGTATCTGGATGTGGAAGTATTACCCTCCCAGAAGGAACTGACGTCTTTAGACGGTGTCTTCAATCGTATAGAAGGCCAAGACGCCAACCAGATCGATTATGACTGCACCATCTTGGAGTGCCATGTGGACCTCGACCTTGAGGGCTACGAAGATGTCGATGAGGATGACGAGTATACGGGCATAAAAATCCCCTATATCGTAACGCTGTCCGAGGATAACGGCCAGGTATTGGCGATTCGCCGTAACTACCGCGAAGACGATGAACGCCGTAAAAAGATATCCTATTTTACACACTTCAAGTTTCTGCCAGGCTTCGGATTCTACGGCCTAGGTTTGATCCACACCATCGGCGGTTTGTCCCGTACAGCTACTTCGGCCCTTCGACAATTGATCGATGCCGGCACGCTGTCTAACCTACCCGCTGGTTTCAAGGCTCGCGGCCTACGGATCAGAGATGACGACGAACCACTACAGCCGGGTGAATTCCGTGACGTAGATGCGCCAGGCGGCGCGATCCGTGACAGCTTAATGCCGTTACCGTTCAAAGGCCCCGATCAAACATTGTTCCAACTGCTCGGCTTTGTAGTCGATGCCGCACAACGTTTTGCGACTATCACGGACCTTAAGGTTGGTGACGGTAACCAGCAAGCGGCTGTCGGTACAACGATGGCAATGATGGAGCAAGGTGCGCGGGTTATGAGTGCTGTCCACAAGCGACTGCACTATGCCATGCGTCAGGAGTTCAAGATCCTTTCACGGGTCATGTCGGAGAGCTTGCCACAAGAGTACCCTTACACCGTGCCGGGCGGCGATGAAACCATCATGCAGACGGATTTTGACGGCCGTGTAGATGTTATCCCTGTCAGCAACCCCAATGTATTCAGTCAAGCTCAGCGTATCATGCTGGCACAGACCAAGATGCAGCTCGCGACGCAGGCGCCTGAAATACATAATATCCACGAAGTCTACCGGGACATGTACGAAGCTCTGGGTGTTACGGACGTCGACCGCATAATGAAGTCGATACCTTCCGAAGAGCCTGAGCCTATCGATCCGGCGCAAGAGAACATTAACGCACTGGACCTTCTGCCCTTAAAAGCTTTTGAAGGCCAAGACCATCAAGCGCACATCCGAGCACACTTGATTTTCGGTACATCCCCTATAGTAGGCAGCATGCCCACTATAGCGATAAACCTGCAAAAGCATGTGATGGAACACGTTCAGATCGAATCCAAAGAGAAAGCTGCTATTACGTATCTGCAACAGGTACAACAAACTGGCGGAAAACCTGCGGACGATAACCAGATGCTTGAGATAGAACGGCTAACGGCACAGATGATTGCGGAAGGCTTGCAGGCCCTCAAACAAATGTCAGCTGAACTTGCTGGTGGCGGCGCTGGACCTGATCCGTTGATCGCACTGAAAGAGAAAGAGCTGGAGATTAAAGCTAAGTCTGACGAAGCTGATTACCAGATTGATCAATCTAAACTCGAACTGGACGCTCAGAACCAAGCAACGCGTGCGGACCAATTCGGCAAGCGCCTGTCTTCACAAGAGGAGCAGACGCAAGCTCGTATCCAAGCCGCAATGCAGCGTGAGATTCTTAAACAAAGTGACAATTGAGGAAATACCTATGAAAAACCGTAAAGTTAAGACCGAAGGTTCCGCACCTGAGAAAACTGCAAAAGCCGTTACTTACGCGGAATTCAAGGGACAAGGCCGTATTCCTTACGGTAAAACAGCCCCTGCCCCTATGGCTTCGTACACGGTCACCAAGAAAAAATCCCGTGGTACCGGCGCCGCTATCAAAGGAACGGATTACCTTAGCTGCTAAATGTCGCAGATACCGACGGACAATAAGTATTCCAGCTACGACTTGAACCAAGACGGCATCGTAACAGATGCCGAGATCAAACGGGTTCAAGAGATGGTTGAGATGGATCTCAGGGAAGCCAAGAGCCTCGCACAGAAGCGTATGGCGTGGTGTGCGATGGGGAGCATGATAGTGTTCTCTGCCGCGCTATTCACACCCGTAGTTGCAGAAAGTCGGGTATCGGCATTAGCGGACTTGCTAGGACTTTTCTATATTGCTCAAGCGGGCGTAGTAGGTGCCTACATGGGCGTATCGGCGTGGATGAGTAGAAAATGAGTATAGTAAAAGACTTGCTCGGGCCCGTCACCGGGTTACTGGACAAATTCATTCCGGATGCCGGCGAAAAAGCCCAGTTGGCGTACGACATTGCGACAATTGCTGAGCGCCAGGCGCATGAGATAAGCCTTGCTCAAATAGCGGTTAACAAGGCTGAAGCAGAAAGCGGCTCCTTGTTTAAGGGCGGGTGGAGGCCTTTCATCGGGTGGGTATGCGGAACAGCCTTCGCGTACCATTTTGTGATCCAACCCGTGATGTTGTTCGTAGTGGCCATTTTTGGCATCGAACTTCCGGACCTACCTGTATTCGACATGTCCACCCTACTCACCGTACTTGGCGGGTTACTGGGTCTAGGGAGTCTTCGGACATATGAAAAGTTTAAAGGGGTAGATAAGACATGAGTTTCAAGTTATCAAACCGTAGTTTGGGAAAGTTAGACGGCGTTCACCCTGACTTGGTGGCAGTCGTTAAGCGAGCTATTGAGCTGACAGGCATAGACTTTGGTTGTATTGCAGGAACTAGAACCGTCGCCGAGCAAGAAGCCAACGTTGCAGCGGGTCGTTCACAGACAATGGCGTCTAAGCATTTACCGCAGGAAGACGGCTATTCACACGCTGTGGACCTTATGGCATATGTCGGTGGCAAAGGTGTTTGGGAACTAAACGTGTACGATGAAATTGCGGATGCAATGGCTAAAGCGGCAAAGGAACTGAACGTCGCAATCAAGTGGGGCGCCGCGTGGTCCGAGGGTGATATACGAACTTACCCTGGAAGTGCGGAGGCCGCTATGATGGCGTATGTAGACTTACGACGGTCGCAAGGACGACGACCCTTTATTGATGCACCACACTTCGAGAAAATCGCATAATTTACGACATTCCCCTAACACCTCTTATATTAGTTGTGATAGGATTATATCGGAAATTGTTTGATTATATGCGAGGAGTTAATGGACGAGTTGTATGTCGCCGAAGCAGTTTTTCGGATCTTGAGAGAACGACGCCAGGGCGTGACGGACCTAATGATCTACGGGAACGTCAAGTCGATGGAACAATATCGTGAACTTATGGGCAATTTAGAGAGCCTTAGTCACGTGGAACAGGAACTAAAAAGCCTGCTAGATAAACAGGAACAATCCTTATGACCGCACCAGCCGAAATACCCCGTTTCGTAGAACCTGAGAAGAAAATCTCCAGTTCACGTCGAGACCGAGAACTATCTCTCGCTGCCGTAGCAGCAAAGACCGAGGCCTCCGTTGAAGAAGAAGACGTTGCCGTGCCTACTGTCGACCCCTTAACCGGAGCTGACAACCTGGCCGCCGCTTATGCGGATAAGCCGCGTCTCAACCCAGAATCGATTGGAAAGACTCTCTTGGACAGAATGCCGAACCCTACGGGCTGGCGTATTCTGATACTGCCTTATCGCGGTAAAGAGAAGACTTCCGGCGGAATTTTCATCCCAACTGAGACAAGCGAGAAGAACCACATCTCAACTCAAGTGGGCTATGTACTTAAAGTAGGCCCTCTGGCGTACAAAGATACGACCAAATTTCCTTCGGGAGCATGGTGCGAAGAGAAGCAATGGGTGATATTTGCCCGGTATGCTGGCTCGCGTTTTCAGATAGATGGTGGAGAAGTCCGAATCCTTAATGACGACGAGATCCTGTCAACCATCCTAGATCCTGAAGACATTCATCAACTAAACTAAGGAGAGCACTATGCCAGACACTGACGATTCCATTGAGTTAGACGTGAGTGAAGCCGCCGAAACAGAAGTTGAAGTTTCCGAAGCCACGTCTGATTCAGACGACAATTACGACAATTCCGAAGACCAGTTTTCCAAAGCGGAGAACTCAACTCAGAAGCGTATTAGCCGTCTGACCAAGAAGATGCGCGAAGCAGAGAGGCGTGAGCAGGAAGCCATTAAGTATGCTCAAGCCGTACAAGGTGAGTCTGAGACACTTAAGTCCCGGATGTCTAAGCTGGACACCAGCTATGTAACGGAATACACCAACCGCGTAAACACCCAGATATCGCAGGCCGAAGCCAATTTGGCGCGTGCAATAGACATGGGTGACAGCAAAGCCACTGTTGAAGCGCAACGGGCTCTTACCAGCCTAGCTATTCAGCAGGACCGCGCTACGCAGGCCAAGTCTCAGTCAGAACGTTCGCAGCAGCAGCAAGCCGCCGCACGTCAGCAAGAAGCTGCCGCCCGTGAACACCAGTCCCGCCAGCCTATGCCGGCACAGCAGCCAAAACGACCAGACCCTAAAGCAGAGCAGTGGGCGTCTAGGAACGAGTGGTTTGGTTCGGACGAAGCTATGACGTATGCAGCCTTTGGTATACATAAAAAGCTTGTAGAAGACGAAGGATTTGACCCGCAGGGCGAAGACTACTATACTGAGTTAGATCGACGAATCTCAAGTAAATTTGGGGGCGTCGCAAAGAATGTCGAAAGACGACCCGCTCAGACGGTGATTGGAGCTACAAGAGCCCCATCTGCGCGCAGTTCCAGAAAGGTCCGTCTCACCCCGAGCCAAGTCGCTATTGCGAAAAAATTGGGTGTGCCGCTTGAAGAATATGCGAAATACGTGAAGGAGTAAGATAATATGACTGAACGAAAGAACTCAACCGATGGTTCGGCTATTAACCGTGCTTCCCGCGCTAATCAAACCCGGGACAAACAGGCTGTACGTAAGCCGTGGGCCCCACCGTCTATGCTAGATGCACCACCTGCCCCTGATGGCTTCAAACATCGTTGGATCCGCGCCGAAACGCGTGGCTTTGACGACACGAAGAACGTCAGCGCCAAAATGAGGGAAGGTTGGGAATTGGTCCGAAAGGATGAATATCCTGATTTTGAATCCCCTGTAGTTGAAACAGGTAAATATCAAGGTGTGTTTGGAGTTGGCGGATTGCTTCTCGCTCGAATTCCCGATGAGACCATTGCCGAGCGGACACACTACTTCAATAGTCGTAGTAAGGACCAAATGGACGCAGTGGATCACGATATGATGAGAGAGAATGCGCATTCATCGATGACGATTAGTAGACCTGACCGTCAATCTCGTGTAACTTTTGGCGGCCCTCAAAAATGATTTGGGCTGCCCCCTTAGGAGAAAACTAAGATGGCAAATCAAAATACTGCCTATGGTCTTCGACCTATCGGGATAGTTGGCAGCGGCGTAAACTCTACTGGTGTAACCCAGTATGAGATCGCTTCCAACAACACCAATGCTATTTATCAGTACTCAATCTGTGTGCCCACTTCTGCGGGCACTATTGATCAAGCTGGTGATACGGCGGGCGGCACTGTGCCCGCCCTTGGTGTCCTGATGGGCGTTGAATATGTCGATTCGGTTTCTAAGAAGCCAATCTGGGTTAGCTACTGGCCCGGTTCGGGTTCTGTCAGCGTAGACACCAACTACCCTGTTAAGGCGTTTGTGGCTGATGATCCAAATCAACTGTTTAAAGTCGCGTCTGACGCTACACTGACTGACCGTGCTACCGCACAAGCTTCAGTGTTCGCAAACGCTTCGTTGGGTACTACTGCTCGAACTGGTTCAAGCATCGGTAACTCAACAGCTTCATTGGGCGTATCCACCATTGCTACTACGGCTACCCTGCCGTTGCGCATTGTTGGCATTCAGGACGACGCAGGTAACAACGACTTCGCAGCCGCTGGTATCCCGCTGATCGTTCGTATTAACGCTCACCATAATGCAACTAACGCACGGTTTGACTCTCAAACTACTGCGCCAACAACCGGCATATAAGGAGGTCTACTAAATGGCTATTTCTCGCGCACAATTAGCGAAAGAGCTTGAACCCGGCCTTAATGCCTTGTTCGGCCTAGAGTACAACCGTTACGAGAACGAGCATTCTGAAATCTTTGATGAAGAGTCTTCGGACCGAGCATTTGAAGAAGAAGTAATGCTTGGTGGTTTTTCTACAGCACCTGTTAAAAGCGAAGGCCAGTCCATCAGCTTTGACGACGCTCAAGAAACTTACACCGCTCGTTACACGCATGAAACTATTGCGTTGGCCTTCTCTATTACTGAGGAAGCCGTGGAAGACAATCTTTACGATCGTCTTGCATCGCGTTACACCAAGGCTCTGGCCCGTTCTATGGCCCAGACCAAGCAGATCAAAGCAGCGTCTATCCTGAACAATGCGTTCTCGACTGGCTCTAATGCGATCGGCGATGGTGCAGCACTTTGTTCCGCAGCTCACCCGTCCATGTCTGGCAACCAAACAAACGTCTTGGCAGTTGCTGCCGACCTCAACGAAACTTCGTTGGAACAGATGTTAATCGATATTGCTGGCTTGACTGATGAACGTGGCCTTAAGATTGCTGTTCGCGGCATGAAGCTCATTATCCCTAAAGAGCTTCAGTTCATCGCAGAGCGAGTTATTAACTCGAACCTGCGCTCTGGTACTGCTGACAACGATAGCAACGCAATGAAGTCTATGGGTATGCTTCCTGACGGCGCAGTGGTAAACCACTTCTTGACCGACACGGACGCTTTCTTCATTAAGACTGACGCACCTAACGGCTTCAAGCACTTCAACCGTTCGCCTATTAAAACGGCAATGGAAGGTGACTTTGACACCGGTAACATGCGCTTCAAGGCCCGTGAACGTTACTCTTTCGGTGTATCCGATTGGCGTTCTGTTTACGGTACCCCTGGCGCCGCGTAACCACCCGGTTACTGTGTTGCACTAAAAAGGAGGCTTCGGCCTCCTTTTTGCGTGTTCTTGACAAATACTGCGGTTGCATGGTATGTTGGGCACTATCGGGAAACAAACCGGTGGATCTGACAGACCCGACTGACGATATGCAGACAGATTCTACCTTAACTCGCATGTGAGGCTCATAATATGTCTAATACCACTTTCTCTGGTCCAGTTACCTCCAACAACGGCTTTGTCGGCGACGTTGTAGGCGCGACCCAAGTCCCAACTTACACTGTAGCAAACGCCATTTCCGCCAGTGGCATCGCAGGTACTATCATCTACGTATCTAACGGTGCGGCTGGATCAGCCATCCTAGCTTTTTCCGACGGCACAAACTGGAAGCGTTCAGACACTGGCGCCACCATCGCCGCCGCATAAGGAGTAGGTCATGTCACTTATCCCTAAGAAAGCCCCTAGCGCCGATGAACTGGCGCGTCGTGGTTTAGATAAAGACGGCAAGTCTTTGCCGACCGCACCGAAAGTTGTTTCAGCGGTTGAGAAGCTCAAAGCTACTAGAGGTGTCAAATAATGGCTGGTTCTGATCTAAAAGCAAAACGCCTGGACGGCACAGGTTCTGCTGCGGTAGGCCCTGCACGTATTAGGCAGCTACAAGTAAAAACTACGACAGGTTCTCCTCGCCTCGTCATTACTAATGGTAATGGCGGCGGGATTGTTATTGACGTGGACTTGAACGCTTCAGACACCCACTCCGTTAACATCCCGGACGAAGGCTTACGTGTATCAGACATCTATGTGTCCGGTTTTACCGCATGCACGTCTGTAACCGTTTTTTACAGCTAAGGGGTGGACCATGGTCAACCCTTTTATTTCCCGTAAAGAAACCTTCCTCCAAGTAATCGGCCCCTGCCTGCGCGCTAAAGCACGTCGGGCATCGCTTGTCGATTTCGAGAGGCGTTGTTTAAGCAGAGAGGCTTGATGTGAGCAATGTTGCGGAACTACAAAAGCCTGTAAGAGACACCGAGATCTGGGCTAGTCTGGAAAAACATGAAGCGGAGTGTACGTTGCGGTATCAGCGTATTGAAGAAAAGCTCGCGGACCAGAAGAATTCATTAAAGGGGTTAGACCTTAAGATATGGGGACTAGCGGTCTTGATCGTTATTGCACCTGTAATACAAAAGGTTTTGTCGTAGCGGGTTATTAGCTTTATCGAACACGAGGTAGGTACGGATTATGGCCACATCCGGAAGCACAAATTTTGAGCTAGACGTCGCTGAGTATGTCGAAGAGGCATTTGAACGGTGCGGTCTTGAAGTTCGTACAGGTTACGACCTGAAATCTGCCAAACGGTCTTTGAACCTTTTGCTTGCGGACTGGGCTAACCGTGGCCTCAATCAATGGACCATTAAACAGCGCACACTTACCGTAGTCCAAGGGACAGGCGAGTATGCGGTAGACAGCGATGTGATCGATGTTTTATCTGTAGCGGTCCGGCGAGACAACACGGATTATTCTTTGACTAGATTAAGTCGTGACGGATTCTTGAGCATACCCAACAAGTCCACCACAGGGCGCGTAAACCAATTCTTTTTAGATCGGCAAGTATCGCCTAATCTAAAAGTATGGCCCACCCCCGACAACAACACCGATGTTATCTATTACGATGCGCTAACCCGCATGGATGACGCCGACGTGTACACCAATACGCTTGACCTACCGTTTCGGTTCTACCCGTGCTTAGCCGCAGGGCTGGCCTATTATATCGCATTGAAGCGGGCACCTAATAGGGTGCAGATGCTGAAGGCGTCTTATGAGGAAGAGTTTGACCGAGCCGCGATAGAAGATCGCGACCGCTCATCTTTTAACGTGGCGCCAAACTTTAACTATGGGTTGAACTAATGGCTAAGAGCGCATCAGGAAAGGACGCGTGGGCCATATCAGACAGATCAGGCTTCCGTTACCCTTATCGGTTAATGAAGAAGGAATGGAACGGCCTATTGGTTGGTCCGGACGAGTATGAATCCAAGCAACCACAGCTTGGGCCTTTTAGAAAGGTTGTTGATCCGCAGTCGCTTAAAAACGCCCGCCCGGATCGAATAGAACCAACCACGGTCTACGTTGGGTTGCCTTTAGTGATCGCCCCTACTCTAAGGCCCGTACAGGCCTTTGGTCAGGTCGGACAAATAACGGTGGTGACATGAGCTTTACATTTGCAGAGCTGAAGCAGGCTATACAGGATTACACCGAGAACGACGAGACGTCCTTCGTCAACAATTTGCCCCTTTTTATACGGCAGGCAGAAGAGCGGATTCTTAAAAGTGTCCAGCTCAGTTTGTTTAAAAAGAACGTTAGTGGCGCCATGACCGGGTCAAACAAGTATTTGGCCTGCCCAAGTGACTATTTAGCGTCTTTTGCGCTGTCTTTTGTGGATTCCAATGGGGATCACGTATTCTTAGACTTTAAAGATGTGGACTATGTTCAGTCGTTTAACCCGGACGCAACCACTACAGGCGACCCCAGGTATTACGCGGTTTTTGACATAAACAACTTTGTTGTCGGGCCGACACCTGACGCATCTTATGTCGTAGAGCTGCACTACTTCTACCGCCCAGCCAGTTTGACGGCAGGCGCAGACAGTGCCACGACATGGCTTAGTGAGAATGCCGAGATAGCAATGTTGTACGGCAGCTTAATGGAAGCCTACATCTACATGAAGGGCGAGCCCGACATGATGGCCCTGTACGAGAAACGGTTTACGGAAGCCGTTATGGGCATGAAGATGCTGGGTGAATCCAAGGAAGTAACCGACGAATACCGTACTGGAAAGCTGATTAGGCCTAAACAATGAATATATCGCCATTGCAGTCGAATACGACGTTTAATGTTGAAGTACACACCACGAATAAGCGTGGGTTTACTCCAGAAGAAATTGCAGAACGATGTGCGCACAAGATCTTAGCTATTAGCGAAACTGCGCCCGAGGCAATAAAAGCACAGGCTCATGCCTTTCGTAAGGACATGGTCAAAGTGCTTGAAGTTTATATGCGTGAAGCTATCAAAAGTGATAGAACAACGGTGTACAATGAATTAATCCATGCAGGCCATAGAGAGCTTGCTGAACTCATAAGGAGACTGTAGCCATGGCGTTTTCAGGCAACTATATGTGTAGCAGCTTTAAGCAAGAATTGCTTTACGGCGCTCACGATTTCGACTCATCCACGGGCGATACATTTTTACTCGCCTTGTACACCAGCGCAGCTACTCTTAATGCGGCTACTACGGCGTACACTACCTCAAACGAAGTTGCCAGCGGTTCTGGATATACAACAGGTGGCCAGGCGCTTACGCCAGTCAATCCTTCTGTGTCCGGTACCACTGCGCTGACCGACTTTGCGGATGAAACCTTCACAGCCGCAACAATAACAGCACGAGGGGCTTTGATCTACAATTCCACCCCTAACACTACATCCGTGGCTCTAACGAACCCGTCTGTAATTGTGCTGGATTTTGGTTCGGATAAAACGTCTACAGCGGGTGACTTCACCATTGTTTTCCCGACTGCTGACGCCAGTAATGCTATCATTCGGATAGCGTAATGACTGATGTAACCGTCTACTTCAAAGGCTGGAATTCATCCAGCCAGGGTTGGGGCGGTGGTTCGTGGGGTCAGGATGAAGGGCTCCCAAGCGCAACGGCAAACATAGGCACTATATCCATAGTTGCAGATGCGAATGTTGTGGTTGAGGGCGTTACCGCTACCGGGTCGATTGGCTCTGTTACGGTAATTGCTGAGGCGAACATTGCGGCCATAGGTGTTGCGGGTACGGGAGCAGTAAGTCCTGTCACCGTTATTGCGGAATCAAACGCACCTGTCACCGGACTAGAAGCAACAAGTTCTGTTGGAACAGTATCCGTTATTGCGACAGCAAACGTATCGCTGATAGGATTGGAAGCAGTAGGTCAGATAGGGCAAGCTTCCGTAGAAGGCATTGCCTTTGTGTACGTTACAGGCACATCCGGAACTGCAACAGTAGGAACGGTTACGACCCAGACGGATCAGAATATTCTCGTCACGGGTGTAACAGGAATAGGAACAGTTGGCAGCGGTACCGAAGTTATTGGTGGTGCTGTCGTAAACATAACAGGCGTCTATGCAACGGGAGTGACGGGAAGCGCACTGGTATACGGTGACATTATCCCCGGTCAGAACCCTGCGTACAGTGACATTGCCGTAAGCCAGACACCGTCATGGTCGTCGGAAGCGCCCGGTCAGAGTGCCGATTGGTCAAAAATAGCAGCATGAGGATTTAGAAATGCCAAGTACCTATACAGTCAACCTCGGAATCGAGAAGCCCGCCACGGGCGAGCAATCGGGTACGTGGGGCGACACTACTAACGTCAATTTCGACATCCTCGACCAAGCCATTAACGGCGCGGTTGTTTTAACGCTGGCCAATCCTGGCACGTCGGGGACTCCAAACCTGCTGGAAATCAGCAACGGTTCAACGTCTGACGGCCGTAATAAATGGATTGAACTCACCGATGCCGGCGACCTGGGTAGCACGTCCTACCTGCGCTTAGATCCAAACGATGCAGAGAAGATAGTCTTTGTCCGCAACAACCTTTCCGGCGATCAGTCGGCCATTCTCTTTCAAGGCACGTACAGCACCAGCAACGATTTTGAAGTACCTGCTGGATGCGATGTGGTCCTTAAGTTTGACGGTAACGGCACCTCGGCCACCGTTGTTGATGTGTACAACAAGCTGCGGGTTACCGCGCTAACGACACCTCTGTTAACAACGGCGGACCTGACGGCCACTACGGCGGACATTAACGGCGGAACTATCGACAGCTCTGTTATTGGCGGCGCCACTGCGGCCGCCGTAACAGGCACCACGGTAGTTGCGAACACCAGTCTTAATATTGCAGCAGACGGCGCGACCGTCACGGGCATTAAAGACGAAGACGACATGGTCTCCAATAGCGCCACCAAGCTTGCGACGCAACAGTCTATTAAGGCATACGTTGACGCCCAGGTTGGCTCTTTTGACACGCTGTCCGAAGTTCTAGCGCAGGGCAATACGTCCGGCACCACCAACTTAGTTATAGATAGCGGGCAAGTTCTTACGACGAACACGGTCAACGAGACCACCGCAGGCTCAGGCGTAACTATCGACAGCGTTTTGCTTAAAGACAACGTCGTTAACGCCACGGACATTGAAACATCCACCATCTCAGCTAATGACGGCACGCTTGCAATCAACATCGCAAACACTACGGGCAATGTCGGTATCGGCATGACCCCCGCAAAGATTTTAGACTTGCAAGCAACCGACAATCTAGCGTTGCGTTTTTATAACGGAGCATCGTTCCAAGGTGGCTTTGAAGTAGCGACAACGGCAGGCGACATGATTGCGACATCTGCTATAGGTGACTTAGCTATCCGATCGCAATCTGACATGCTATTTTCCGCCGGTGGTAGCGTCGAGAAGATGCGAATCGACAGCTCGGGAAATGTCGGGATTGGCACGAGTTCGCCAAGTGAGAAATTAACGATACAAGGCGATGGCGCGGATATTCTTATCACTGACTCGGCGGGGGGACAGACAGCAAAGTTAGGTTCTACGGGTTCTAATAACGGGTTGCTTGAGATAAATAACTCCGCACACACTGGAACGGTATTCCTAAACTCTAGCGGAGATAGTTACTTAAACGGCGGTAATGTCGGCATTGGCACGAGTTCTCCGAGTGCCCAACTGCATGTAGACTCCGGTACAACAGATACTGTGGCTTTATTTGAGTCTAGCGGGGATGTTAGGGCTTATGTTCTATTTAAAGACAGCTCGTCCTCGGGTGGTGCTTTCATAGGAGCAAGCGGAACGAGTACGGTTATTGGCACCGGAGGCACCGACGAGAGACTCAGGATAACCAGCGCGGGAAATGTCGGGATTGGCACGACTTCTCCAGATTCAATTTTGCAAGCGGCCAATACGGCTAATTCAACAA
>TARA_R110002153_G_scaffold45929_1_pt1 | contig 15670 bp, 23 predicted proteins | sample TARA_R110002153 | Tara Oceans TARA_R110002153 (sample SAMEA4398193) | marine metagenome | biome: Polar Biome; feature: [SRF] surface water layer (ENVO:00010504); material: water (ENVO:00002006), including particulate matter (ENVO:01000060) such as... | depth 5 m
CCCCCTTAGATTGTCATTTTGTGTTTTTCTCTCATTTCTTCATGGAGGGCATCTTCTGCCGCCCGAAGTTTTTTTGATACATCCTTAGAAATATAGCCTTCTTCTTCCATCACATGTATGATGGTGTCGAATTGACTCTCCAGTGATTGAAAGTGTTCCTCGTCTTCTTTGGTGAGTGGGTTGTTCATGTCCGTATTATATGACGTTATTAGATTAAGTCAAGTATTTTTTAAGAGTATTTATGTCTTCGGGGCATACTTGAACTACGCTACCTACTCTGTATGCAAAATCAATATCATCATGCACCCTTGTATCTTTAGCGTCGAGGTTGTTGTGACTCTCGTCGTGGAAAGCTTGAATTATTGCGGCACTTTCGCTTTCAGCGTTAACAAGGTGCGTGGCGTGTTTTTCATATTCCCCAGATAAGATCTCTAGAATCACTAGGAAATAGATTTCGTCACTGTTTTTCTCTTCCAACGCTTCGATAACTCGATCTGCCGCAGTTGCGATCATTCCAGCTACTTCTTTAATAGGATGATCCTGAAGGGGTTCCCAAGCGTTGTCTTCAAGGAATTGGTCTTGATCTTCGTCACTCATATCTTCCCAATTGTCTGGGTAGTGTGCGGTGAGGAAATCTCCAGAAGATTTTTGTAGAATCTCGAACTTCTTTGTATCTGATAGCGTTGTCATGTCCGTATTATACTCTTTTCGACTAAGCTGTCAACACTTATATTACTATATACTGCTTTTCTTCGAAAAGGAAATTCTTACCGTATGGTAGACACGAGATTTAAAAGTGTTAAGTTTTTTTTTAAGTTTTTAAATTAAAAGCCCCTTAATCAACATATTTGCTGAGAAAGAGGCTAGTATGCCTTTGGACATCCACTCAGTCTTTCCTGAGAGTCGTTATTTGGGAATTATTTATTCCCAAGGTGTGCGCAGAAGGTTTCGAGCCTCCACTATGCTGTGCTAACCATTACACTATACGCCTATATTTGGTTGATTATGACTCCCTGCATGTCACTCTTATGAAGGCGGGGCTTCCCGCATCTGCTATATTTGAAAATTTATCACTCCCTCCTAGACCCGTTGACCAAATTGGGCGAGGGAGCGACCAGTTTTAGTTGCTGGATTTGCTTTTGTCTTGTCCGAGAGTTTTATAAAGAGATTTATCGTTGACTAAACCCTTTTTTGTGCGATTACCGCATCCGTGGAATTTGTCTCTACGTTCACGAACCCATTCTGGATATTTGTGTCCCTTTTGATTGTGATGTTTTCCTAGGTTCCTGTAACGCTGAGCTAAGTCAAACATTCCTTTGGATTGTGCTAGGATTTCCGCTTGTTTCGCGGCAAGTTCTTTTTGAGCTTCTACTGTAAGAGGTGTTTCTTTATCGTCTTTCTGCATGTTGTTTGTATTGTACTATGTTTATGTTATTTGTCAACCCTTATTTCGCTTTTTCTCATTCCCTCCTAGGGCAAGGTGAAACAAAATACTATAATCGATGCTATGAAGGCTAATGTCGCCAAAATTCTTGTTGCTGCTGTGTCCATATTAAAATTCCATTAGAAACTCTTTACTTTCGTCATTTCGCGGCAGAAGGATCGCATCAAGCATAGCTTTGTTCACTTTATTTTGAAACAGATAGGCGTTGGCTTCATTTACGTTCAATTTCATTTGCAGAGTATTAATCTGACTTTGCTGCGTGAGTAGTGCTTCGTGCTTTGCCGCAATCCCAAGTAGGATTCCATTATGCCGTTGATTTTCAAGCACCCCATAACCCAAGAGCATTAAGGAGAAGATAAGGATGGTGTTATATAGCGTTTTCATATCTGTATTATGTGAGGTTTTGAGTTTTTGTCAAGATTTAAATTGGACTTTTGTAAGTCGCGGCAAAATAGATTGTCAAGATTATGAATAAACAAAGTAAGATCATTTGAGTTTTTTGTTATGTATTTTGTTTATAGTCTCTTGACTGATATCTCCAGAATGAAATCCTCGATGACAATTGGAGCATAAGATTACGCATTTTTTGCTTTCCTCTTCTCTTTTCTTTTCGTTGCTTTTTAATTTGGAGATAGCTTTATCTTTTTTTAATGGATCTACGTGATGAAAATCCATCGCAGCTAAATAGCCATTGTATCCGCATATTTGACACCCTCCCGTTTTATCGACTTTTTTTTGCTTCCAATCTTGACTTTCTGAAATGATATCTTTTCTTTGTTTTGCTACTCGCTCTCTTAATTCGCTTATAAATTCTTTACCCCTTACGAAATGTGGGAAAGTAGACCATTTTGTTACCGCCTTTATCTTATTGATTGTTATCTTATCGTCAACCCCTTCTCTTAAGAATTTTGCTCGATCAACAAGGTCTTCTATAAGAACAGCCTCTTTGTAAACTTCGCGGACTTCGTTTTCTATGTAAAATTTGTCGTAAAGATTTCGCTTTCTCTTAGATAGTTCTCTTTTGGTCGCGGATAATAGTTTTTTAGAGGATTCAATCTTTTCTGACTTGGCCGCTTTGCGTTTTTTGCGCTCATGCCTATCTAAAGCGAATTCGCTTCCGATCCCATTTTCGAGGTCATTGAATTTTTTCCGAGCTTTCTCTTCTTTCAGTTGGGTTTTCGCCAATTCTTTAGATAATTCTTTTTGCTCTTGTTTTGCTGATTTTTTATACTTTCTTTGCATGTTGTATATTACACGAGAATATATAAACTATTTGATTTTGATTTTTAAAAACAAGAACGTAGGATCTAAAAGGGTTGAGTCAAACTTTTGTCTAGGTTTTTATAAAGGTTAGATAAGGGTTTTGATTTTTGCTGTTTTTGCGTTTTTGAGCTACTTTTGAGCCTTTTCCGCCGTTTTACGCCGTTTTTTGAGTTTTTTTAGGATTTTGATTCGTGCATCATGCTGGCTTTTTTTCATTAATGAGTTCAACGCCCTGTTGGTGTCCCCGTGACGCAGCCATTCTTTTCTGTATTCTTCGTTACGTTCTGATTCCCTAGTGTGGAATCTGAGTAGGAATTTGATTTCTTGTTTTTTGAGCTTCATTGCTTGTAGTTGTTAGGGTTTTCTGTTAGTTGTTAGATAATTTGGCGCTTGACTTTGTAATGTTTTTCTGTTATACTTGGTGAGATTGTGTGTGGGGGCGAAGTTGGAATCACCCAGATTTGAGTTTATTTGGCTCTGAAATTATTATCGTATTATATTGTATATCGTTACTAAGGATGCTATAAGGGATACTACTGTAATCCACCAAAGATGACGTTCAGTTCTTTTCTGTTTATGAGATTGAATGAAAGCGTAACCGAATTCAGTCAACCCTTTAAATACAATATCTGAATCGCTAGGGTTTTTGAACGAGTCAAATTTTGATGAAATCCCTTTTTCTTTAAAATCTTTTAACGTCTCAGAATAAAACAACTCTCTATATATATCGCTTTTTAAAAGCAGCTCAAACAGCTCTTTATCTTCTTTTGATATTATTTGAAAACGATTTGGGATGCTTGTCGTAAAGGTTTTTTTACCTCCCCTTGAGACGTGAATCGTTTTTCCTATTGGACAATGCTCTTCAATTTTTAGATCCCAATACTCAATCCTTTTACAGATATAAGCCGCAGAATACTCGATCTTTGTTATTTTTTGTTCAATAAAACTCATATTCTTTTATTGTTATTCCCCCTATGTTATTCCTTATTACTCTCCCTTACTAATAATACTAAGACAATTCCCTTGGAAGGTGGAACTGAGGGAAGTCACTTCGCCTGTCCAAGTTGGAGGCTTTACGTCTAATAACCAGCTAGGGGTAGGTAGGACGACTTTGTCGCCCACCTTCAAATCTAGATCGGTTTCGTAAGTATAATTCCCAACCATTACTAATTTTGTTTCAGTCATGTCCGTATTCTATATATTTTCCAAGTTATGTCAAGTATTAGTTTCACGTTTGTAATTGCCCTTCCAAATTACATTTAAAGCGTCCTATATTCGCGCTGTGAGCGTTTCAGAGCATTTTTGGCTATATGACCCCATTTCACCCCTCAAATCGATTTAAGAGGTATTTTCGAGCGACATAAACATTTCGGGCATTTTCTTTACTTCTTGAACTGTCAAAAACGACTGAATTTCCTGAACTTTCAGTGTTGGCTGAAAACTAACTTATAATTCTGTCGCGTATATCTTGTGTTATTTATAAAGTATAAAACTAAATTAAAACTTCTTAAAAAAATATAAAGAATTTAATTGCCGCGAGATTGTAAAATCATTTGAAGGTATTACTTTTTGGAATTAAGATAATCTTCAATACATTCAATGATTTCTTCTGCGAAATAAAAACCCCCCTCTTCTTCCTCGCCATCCATGCCCTGATCAATCACAACCAAATTATACATTGCCACTTCGTATTCCTCGTCGATTTTAAAGTATTTCTCACACGAATCTTCTAAGTTGTACGTTTGGCTCCAACCAGAAACTAAATGCTTGGCATTTGGAAACAACTGTTTCCCAATTTGCGCGGTTACTCAGCAGGTTCGGCTATGAATGTCAAATTTGGCTTCTTTGGGTTGGTCTTTTAGCCAATCTAGAATTTCCGATAATTTTAGTGTTTTCATGTCAGTATTATGTAGATTTTTTAGCCTTTGTCAAGCTTTTATTTCAAATGGTTTGAATTTCTTCTGTAGCCTCTGGCAATAGACCCCTTTTCTTATTCCACACGCATGACCAAGTAGGCACATGCATTATATACACGTCGTCGTGGGCGAAAACGATAAAGTTTTTAATGTTTCTAAAAGTCATAATTCTTGCTAAAGGTCGAAAGAATCTACCAAACTTTTGATTTGACAACTCTTGCTGTAAAATTCTTCAAGGAGAGGGAGCCTCGCGCCACCAAAAGTCATATTGATTTGAAGCTTTAGCCCCTCAATCTCGTCTGCGAGTTTATTGATTTTGTCACTTAATTCTAGCTCGCTTGCTGCCTTGGTCGTTTCTAACGCTAGGAATTTCGTTGCTGCCGATGTGAACGTATCTTCTGTAAAGTAACTGAGTGTATCGCGCTTTACTCCTGCAACGTCAATTCCAGCAGCGTATCCAGATTCGATCATTTCCATACAATCACTTACGTCTTCTGATTTTACAGATGGAATCATATCGCATTCACCATTCTCAAACCTTTTGATCAATACGTTCATATCTTCGTTATCTGGAGCCATAAGGAGTATTGTAGTCTCCGCTATCAACTCTTTCGTGTATCGTTTTTCTAGTTCTCGTCCCATTTCGATTGGATTGAACCCTTTACTCATGTAAATGACGATTTCCTTCTTGCAGTTTTCAATTTGTTGTTCGTGTTCCATATTTTTAGATGCTGAATGATAAAGAGTCTACGAGACGTTTGAATTGATTCGCTCGAACTTCTTGTGGGACGTTGTGAACGTCCTCTGTATTGTGAATGTTATCTACCACAAGTCGAACGCAAGTTGCCTTGTGTGTCTCGCAGAGATTTTGGTAATACTTAAAATCTTTTCGAGAAGTATTTGTATTTGCTAAGATTATATTTTTCGTATCAAAGTCTAGCAATGCGGATAAGAACTTGTCTTGGCATTCTTTGTGTGCCTTTCCAATTTTTGCGGGATTGAAGTTGTATACCCCGTCCTCGTCTGTAAAATAGTCGTCTGCGCAGCAGATTACTGTGAGTTCTGAGAACGATTCTGCTAAAAGGTCGGCTACGAAACTTTTTCCGCTTCCACTAACTCCCGATAAGATGATCACCGCTTTGTTTACGCTTCTGCAAGGGTTAGGGGTATTCTCATTTGCTTTTCTATTCATTTTCGTTTTTATTGCTACAGAGTGAGATTAAATATTCGTTTGATATAAGTATGAATGCTAGGGGCATTATGAAGTAAAACTTTCCAAATACTGCGAATAAAGTCATTTTCCAAAGGAGTCCAAATGCTGTCCAATTTCTTTTGGAGATAAGCAGTTCTTCATCTGGGAGGTTGACGACTTTAGACGTGGCAACTGGCACTGCTAATATATTACTCATCACAGCAAACGAGACAATGATGCAGAAAACAGTTGCAAAAGCTATATGTCCAGAAAAGCAGATTCCAAAAATGCTTACCAAGTATGTGAGACGGATTAAAGTTACCATGTCGCTATTATACGTGATTTTTGCTCTGTGTCAACTTAAAAATTCATTAAGTCGCTGTTCTTCCCAAAAAAAGAATCCCACCTTCGAATCACATAAGATAAGTCTGCTTCGCATTTCTTGTGACTCCCCATCGATATCGAGGAACAATACTCTCATATTAACTTTCCATGTGGGCTAATAGCCCAGTGAGCATTCCTAAAGTGATCCCCACAGACATTAGGAAGATCGGAAAGACGACTAGATTTGTCGCGTCGATTAGTATTGCCCCGAACGCTGCTGCTGAAAGACAGTAAGTGCTGATTTCGTATTTTTTAATAATTTTCATGATGTTGTTATATATGGTTACTGATCTAAGTCAAGTATTATTTTTGTATTTTGTAGAATCCAATATGTTCCGTTTCAATTAAGCAGAGGATTTCCTCTCCGTCATCTTCTAATAACCAGCTAGAGCTTTCTAAACCTTTGTGATAAGCTGTAAGCTTCCAACCTTTCTTTTTAGTAAGGATGGTTTTTTCGATCACCTTTGTTACAAGCCCGCTAAAAGAAAAAAAGAAACTCTCATTAATAAGTTTAAATAATCGCTGAGCGGATCTTGCCTGTTTAATATTTTCTGTGATGTTCATTTGGTATGGGCTTTCCTCCCGCCATTTCTGACGAGAGGAGAGCTATTTTGACTTTAGATTTCCCAACCGTCGTCGAAAGACTTGGAGTTGCGCTTGCTTGCAGGAACAGGAACGACACTCTTGCTCAATGCGTCACCTTGCTTGAATGGAATTCCAAGTGCTACGAGTCTCTGAGAGATCGTTAGGCAGGTTTCACCACTTCCCTTAAGAGATCCTTGGATCTGCTTAATTGTAGGAGAGATACCTTCATCGTGACGATTGTTCACGTAGTTCTGAACCCTTTCGTTCGTGCGATCACTTCCAGTTTTCTGATCTTCAACTGGTGCGCTTCCTGTTTCAGTATCAACTGAAACACATTCTACTTTACTTTTAGATTCTTGGAGAACCTTGTATTTAGATACGCGCATCTTCTGACAACTACAGTCTTCGGGGACTGAAACCACGTCTGCTGGGTTTACTTCTACTAAAAGAAGCTTAGATGCCCAAGAGTCAGCGTAATCTCTGCTACCAACGTGAAGACCGTTAGAGCAACCTCTGTTGCGATCACCGTCAACTTGGTTACGAGCTACCGAAATAGTCTCGCCAATTCCGTTGAAGATTCGACCTTGACTATCTACAGTTCCAGTTTCAACAACTGTTGAAGTGTTTCCTCGAACGCTGTAAAAGTCGTCTTTAACACCTTTGTAGGCGATAAGATATCCCTTTTCGTTGATTGGAAGCTGATCGTATGACATGAAATCAAACAATTCACGAACCGATGCGGCATTAGGGTTTTGGATCAAAAGATCAATGAAAGCTTTGTAGCGATCAATGTCGTTGAACCCCTGTTTGATCATTGCCAATAGCGTAGCTTTTAGCGACCCTTCGATAAGGAAACCCTTGTAGGTCAATTTACCGTCTTTGTCCACGAAGTCTGGGAATTTGGCTGAGATAATTACATCTTCAATGTTATCCTTGTCATCGTTTTCTAGCAATGCTGTAATTCTCTTCTCGTCGTCCTTGTCTCCAAGGGTTCCAAAGATCAGATCGAAGCGAGGGTCACTCTTTTGAATGTCGTGAACGTCACCGTTCGACATTGAGAGAGTAATTGACTTATTGACGTTAATGTTATAGTTCATTTGCTTTTGTTTGTTCTGTTGTATATTATATACTATTTTGAGATTTTGTCAAGTTCTTTTCTTACTGCCCCGTCTAATTTACTGGGGTTTGAGTTATATCCAGAAGTCATCTTTTGGATGATAAAAAGCTTGAACTCTGCTGCCATTCGCTTATCCCCTAAGATCTCTGCTTTTACTTTTGCTACCAAAGCGTTTCCTTTGATTTTTGCCTTTGCAATAGCGTCGTTTAGAGTCTTTTCTGCGAATTTCGCGACACTATCATCATTTTTCATTAAGTGGACGTGGCATTTGTCAGACACGTAATCAAAAGGTTTTTCAGAGAATGTTGAATTTGAACTTCCTAGATTTGTATTTAGCCAGTTCTTCATCGTAATGCCCATCTTTCCAATCTTAAGTTGGAATTCACCAAGATTAACTAATCTTTCGTCGAAGAATCCACTTTTCACCCTATTCGCAATGTGTAAACCGATTTCCTTTTGTAGATTTGTTTTTTCTTTTTTTAGATTGGTGTCAATGGCACTGTCCAAGTATACTGGATTAAACCTCTTGACTTTGGGGAACGAACCTCTTCGCATGACGTAAATTTCGTCAATTCCGAGTTTATCTGTGATATCAAGCAGGTTTGATGTTCTTTTGTATTGCCCTCCACCATCCATACACTTTAAGCTTGGCATCATGTCTGCCGAAGTCATTGTTGGCTCGTCTGATGGTGATGAATAAATTTTAGAGAATCCGTCCGTATAAGTTATGACCCCGTTTTTAGGGAACATGCTTGGCGCGATTTGAGTCAAGGTGCGATCAGCATTGATAAGGTAGATTCCTTTTTGAATATCCAAGCTGAGTTCCAGCTTCAAGAACGTCTTACAGAATACAGGGATAGAAGTAGGCTTGTGATCTTCAAGCTTCTTTGTATATTCTTCAAACAAAGTGAGTCCTAATACGTCGTGAAGATCCTTAATTGCGGCTTCAAAAACCGCTGCGGTTGCCGCTGGAATTACAACAAACATACTGTTGTTGTCCTTATCTTCCATTGCTTCTGCGTATGCGCTTCGAACACGGTTGTCAAATGCGACCTTGCCCATTTTGTTGTTTTTGATTTCGTCATACGTGTATTTGATGCGAGAATCCTTGGAGAAATTGCCCTCATGATCCTTCATAACTCTCATGAGCGTTGTTGGCTCAAGATTCGTTGAGTCGAAGTTTGTCTTTCCTAGGCTGTGGGTTGACCTACTTACAAAAATTCTACTTACTAATTTTGGAGCAAGCGCATAAAACGTCTGCAACCCTTTTGCAAATTTATTAGCAAAGCTTCCATCGTTGAGATTTTCAAAGTAGCTGACAATGTTGCTGGCAAAATCTGGATACTCTTTTAGAATTGCTAAATATCCTTTAACATCTTTTACTTTTGCTAAACTTGCTTTAAATTTCTTAACTTCGCCGTCTAGAGACATCTTAACCGATGTTTTGATAGACTCTTTTGTCTTGTGGGTGGTCTCAAGGTTTTCCCTACTGACTGAAATATCAACGTCTCCGATGTTTACGCGAGGGATGAATTGTGACCCTCTATTTCCAAAGAGGCAAACTTTTCTAAGGAACCCTACAGGAATTCCATGCTTCGCACCGATTTCTTTCAAGCTTTCTTCAACACATTCTTTCATGAAGATATCTCCTACAGAATAAGGAATAAATCCGCAAACAACACGGTTCTCAGTGTATCTGCTAAGTTTGATCGAATACCTTGTTACCTCCTCGACCGAACCGAATCTTTTTGCCAAGATATCCAACTTAGCTGGGGTATCGTCAATGTTTGTCTCTACCAACTTGTTAATAAATGGCGCGAATTCCGCGAAAGAGTTTTCGAATTTGTAGATATCTTCTGGCTTTACAGGAACTTTTACTTCGATTCCTGATGGATCGCTGCTAACTGTGTCGCTTAAAAGAAGAATGCTTCCTTTTCCTTTTGTAGAGTTGCCCTCTACAACGAATGAGTAAACCTTTTTGCGTCCATCGTGCCAACTTGTCACGTAAAACGTTTCTGTGTATGCGTGTCCAGCTTTTGAGCCAACTCCAAATCCACCAATTTGGGTGTTTGTGTTTTGCTTTGTGGATTCGAAATACATACCGAAGACGTTGCGAACTCCATCATCATCTAGACCGTAAGCGAAATCCCTTACCGCGAAGAACGGACTTGCGTCTGTCTTTAAGGGGAGTGAAACAAATACCTTCTTGATAAATGCCGCATCTGCCGCCTTAACTTTTACGTGTTCATCCAGAGCATTCGCCAAATATTCCCGCACTACAGCGAGAGGCTTGTCTGAATAAATTTTGTCACGAAGGATGTATGCCGCCATTGCACTTCCTGCTGCGCTCATTCCAATTTCTGATGACTCAAACTTCTTGCTTGCAATGTTTTGCTGCGGTTGAATGTCGTCGCCTTGTTGATGATCTAATTTCATGTTGGTGCGATTATGTATTTTTTTGGGGTTTTGTCAAGATGTTTTTCAAATTAAATTATCTGCGATGCGAATTAACGCTGGTTTAATCCTTGCATCTTCTGTATCGCCAAGAGACTCTGCGATTTCATAAATGTATTTTTGCTTTTCTAGCCATTGTAATCTACAATAATCGTCTTAACTTCATACTTTAAAGCGTAAGTCCAAATCATTTGTCTAATAATTGGCCACTCACCCCTAGCGAGATCACATCCCATTCTACATGGGAACCCGACAATATATTCGCCGCTTTTGCTAGCCTTTTGACCGCTTGCGCCTTTCATAATAGTTTCGATTCCTCTTGCGATAGCTTCGTAATTCACTGCTCTTTCGCCTGTTGATGGGGAAAATTGACCGTAAATGTTGGCGATGAATTTGGGTTTCATTTTGTTGCTTTCTCTGAGCTTTGCCCAAGAGATAGTTCCAAGCTTAGATCTGTCGCCGCTTTGAGTTTTGTTATCTGAGTCTTGAGCTTCTGGGTAACGTGCCGCGATACTTGCAGCGATACCGCCTCCCATTGCGCAGTGGCAGTTCGCGCAGTGACCGAGAATGTTGATTTCGTTTGGGAAATCTAGCAGATCGCCTTTAATTTCTGTTACGTATTGATTTTTCATTATGATTTTTTGTTTTTAATTAGTTTTAAGTGTTGGATTTCTCCGTTTGCAAAAGTCGCCGCCCACTCTATCCATCCTTTTTGTTTGTTATCGTCCCAGAAAGAATAAAATTGAACAACTCCAGTGAATAATTCCTGCAACCATTCTTCATCAACTCTCTCCATGCATCCAGCGTAATCGCTAACGTCCCATAGAGGCTCTTCTGTAGCATTTGGGTTTTCCTTTCTCCATTTTGCAATATTACTGTTATCTACTGTATCGTAATTTAAATAATGCAGCGTTCCGTCTTCCTTGATTTCGTAATCATCAAGAAATTGGCGCGGAGTATCTTTCGTTTGATACTCTAGTTCATTAGCCCCCTCTACTGATAGAGGGTATTTGCACGTAATATTGTCGAACATTCCCATTTTAATATTTCTCCGCTTTAAAGTAAGTGATTTCTTTTTCGCACCCCTCGATTTCTCTTGAGATAAGAACGAGTAGTTCGTTATCGGAAAAGGCGTCCTCGTAAATAATAATCTCAATAAGAGTAGACCCTTCAATAGAATCCTCTACGCAACGAAACTCTTTTTTCTTATCGTAGCAGCGATCATCGAGTTCAATCTCAGAAGAGTAGTCCAAATCGTCATAGCTTAAATGATTATCCCCATCAAACATCCAATAATTACCTTCATTCTCAATCTGGTCTGTAATAGTGAAGAATTGGTCTTCATATTCCTGATCTTCTGTTGTAAAAGAAAACTTTGAACTACCAAAGGATAACACAAAAAGGTATCCTTCTTTGATTTCAATTTTTTCTCCGATTACTTCTTCCGAGTCCGTCCTTTGGTAGTTTGTTATGTGTGTATTCATTGATTATGTTTGTATAGTATCTTTTTCTAGGCGAATGTCAAGTGTTTTGCCGTCTGATTTTTTAGTCCAAATTCTAAGATCAAGAATGCCTCCATTTGCCACCGAAATACTTAATCCTGCAAGGATTATGAGTTTTAAAATTTTATTCATAATGTTTTTACTTGGTTGGTTGTTTCGATCCACACCTTGGCTCCACATGGGAGGGGACGGTCTGGGCTATACACCACCCTAGCCACTTCTTTGCCGTTATTGTCATGGATGGTGGCTGTGTGGGCGTATGTGTTGGATTTGTATGTCTTACATGTTAGCACGGGGGAGCGATCTCCTGTCTTGGCGTTTGCCTTGACGACATGCTGATTCACGTGGATGATTGTCTTCATGTGGTTGTTGCTTGTTTTTCTAACGTGTTCATAAGTTAAGTATATAGTTATTTCGTTAAACGTCAAGCTAAATCTTCCAAATATGCATTCTTGAATGCTTCAACGGAGACATTAAATGCCGATTGATTTTGCGAGTTCATCGATTGTTTTTTTCTTTTCTGCCGCAAAGTCTAAGAATTCTCCAATAGCATCTTTCATTTGTTGGTCTGTGACGCTTCGACTATGGCTATATTTGCTTCTAATTAGTGCGTCCAGATCATTGAACTTCCTGATGCCCAAAGATGATTTGTAGAAGACTTCGTGAAACTCTTCTGACTTCTTGTAGCTTTCGTCAACCTCTTTTGTTGTTGATTCTGACGATTGAATAGACTCGAAGAGAGCTTTGGTTTCCAAGTCTGAAAGGCCAAAAGATTTTGACGTTTCTTTCATTAATTTAAAAAATCCCTTAAAGTCATCGTTGTAATAGATCCACCCGTATTGATCTTCGATTAATCCTTCTAAAATGGCTTTTTCGACCGCATCTGTAATGTTATCCTTAACGTCTCTAAGTGCAGGTTTAATTTTGACATGACTCACCCATATCTTAGATGAATGAGAGGAACAAATCAAGAACTTAGATTCACCAAGCTCTTTAATCTTGTTGAAGATATTGTCAATAGCTTTTTGCCGAGTCTTTGAAATTAAATGGGTCACTGTTGTGGTTGCTGTTTGGATTGCTGTTGTCATGATGATTCTTTTGTAACACTTTCTTAGGGATTGTCAAGAGTTATTTGGTTAAGTTTTCAGATATGCGAATTAAAGCGGGTTTTTCTTTTTTTTATTTTACTTCTTTAAACCAATCGTCCACCGTTAAAATAACGGGTGGGTAATATTGCTCTTTCACGATAAAGTCTGACCTGTGAAATTCTACTCCCGCAAACATGAATTTTTTGATATATCCGAACTCGTCCTTGGTCGTCTTCTCGCACGCCAATTCAAATTCGAACATATCCGTTATCAAGGCTCCAGTTGCTTTTCCTTTTTCCATTTTTAAATTTCTTGGTAAGCGTCCCTGATAACGGATCGTAATCGAAGGTTTCCAAAAGCTTTTTTCTTCTAAAATCTTCCATTCTACTTGTCTTTAATTGTTATCCAGAAGGGTTTTGGACGTTTGATTCCTATGCCTTTGGTGGAACAAAAGGTTATGTGCTTCCATGATCTACCGCCTTTCTTAATTTTAACTCCAGCCTCTTTTCGAAGGACGTCAAGCTCTTTTCCCTCTAAAGTCGCGTAAACTCCATAAAAACCACTATTAGACAGGTTGCAGGAAACTTTTACAAAATCAAATTCGACGCAAACCTTTTTATTTTTGTTTTTTCTGTAAAAATCTTTAACATCTTTAGTGGAAAAGTCATCAAATCTGGCGTTAAAGATTGTTGCGTGACATCCTAGACGTGGGACTGCAAACTCTATATTGCGCTCGTTAGAGGCTAACCTCGCGACATATAGCCCTAAATCCCGCTCAAAGCGAACCATTGCGATCCCTTTTTTGAGATTACATACTATTTTGCCGTAGATTTTCATAATAAATTGATTATATATTTCTGTTCTCGTTTGTCAAGCCTTAAACTGGATTTAGCATATAAGCTACTCCGTCTTGCATTACTATTTCTCTTGCCACGGCGTTTTTTACCACATGACGGTAATCTATGTCGGATTCCATATTTTCCCACATGCACATTTCAGCTTCGGAATCTTCTTTTTCGCATTCCTTGGTGAAGTCGGCTTTGTGTTTGTCCCATAGGGCATCTGCGTGTTCTCTTGTGATAAGGGCTTCGTCTTCGATGAATGACTCTCCATTATAATATAGGAAAGCGTAATGTTTGGTTTTCATTTTTGTTTATTTTAAGTCCAGAAGTGTCTTCTTTTCTCGATTATTTCTTTGCAGAGTCTATCTGTTACCGCATGACCAAGCTCTTCCCAGTAATTTACATATTTGTAAGCTTCTTTGTAGGGTTTACTGCTACGGGCTACTGGATACGCTTTGCTTTGTCGGTTTTCGATGTAAGGCAGCACCACTCTAATACGGCGGCAAGTTGCGTCAAGCCACTTTTTGAAGTTTTTTTGATCTTCGTTGTGTTCGTAATCTACGTAGCTATTGTTCGCCTCTTCTTGGAACTCTAAAGTCATTTGCAGAATCATTAGAGGGATTAACTCTACTTTATCCATGTATTCCCTTGGAACCAGATCTTCTGTGCTTGCGTTTTCACTAACGAATGCGCTTTTAATTTTGCGCCACCTCCTTTGGATGCCCCATTTTCTATGAAGAAAGAAGTCAGAAACAGTTTCTCTAAAGAACGCTTGGATCGGATAGTTCTTTTTGTAGAACTTCGTGAATCCATCGTCACCCTCTTTGATCATTTCCATCAGGTCAAGGGTATACAGATTGGGGCGAATGTAGAACCCCCACTTTTCGCGCTCCTTTTTTGGGAGGGCAGAATAGCTTTCTACGGAATGACCGTTTACTGATTTAACTTTCATTGTTTTTTATTATTTTTTATTATTTAAAGTATGGTTCGTAAGCTTCTCTCATTAGTTCAACCGCGACATCTTGGTTGAATGAAAGTTTTAAAGTGTCTTCTATTTTTAGAACTCTTTTTTCGAATTCTTCGCAGATCCTTTTGATATCGCCCTTGCCAAACATCCACGGACGAGTCTTGATTTGAAACGCTAATTCGTGATCCCTAGTCAGACCTTCTGCGTCCAGATTGAGCGGATACCACTTTTCTTTCATAAAGTGTTCGGTTGCCGCAACGATTCGGATTATTTGGCAGACATTTTTCGGAGAGAATCCGTAAAGCTCTAACTGACCTCTTCGCTCTCCTCCCATTCTTCCCGCACGTTCTCCGAGGGCAAGGCGAGTTTCGGACATTGTATATCCTTTGGCTGAAGAGATTAGCTTCTCAGTATCGATTAAGCTGTATCTTTGCTCTCTGATGAAGGCAAATTGCCGCGAATCTTCTATAGTCTCGCTAGGTTTAACGAAAAGCGTCTCTACGGACTGAGTATTAGTCTTCCGTAGCAGTTGCATGTATCGATTAAGCTCGTAGTAAGCGTAATCGTCTCCATCCTCTTGGGTTTCACTCACGTTATCCTCAACATCAAATCGCAGGATCTTCGCCATGTCCGAATGCAAATACACTCCACGATAATCGATATCCGATTCGGGAGTGTTTAAGCCGTAAAGATGAGATCCACCCACATACTTGATTAAAAAGTTCATGTGAGTATTATGCTTGTTTTTAAGGATTTGTCAAGCTCTAATTGCTCGCGCTTCTTTTTCAATTTTGCGCAGAAGCTCTATTTCTTTATCTAATCTCTCCACCTCTTCAAGAACATAGCCAATTGCGGTTTGATTCTGAAGTTTCTCCGAACCTACGCAGAACATTAATACATGAGGATGCCATCTTGT
>TARA_R110002153_G_scaffold1367_1_pt1 | contig 15659 bp, 28 predicted proteins | sample TARA_R110002153 | Tara Oceans TARA_R110002153 (sample SAMEA4398193) | marine metagenome | biome: Polar Biome; feature: [SRF] surface water layer (ENVO:00010504); material: water (ENVO:00002006), including particulate matter (ENVO:01000060) such as... | depth 5 m
CAGTGTACGTACTACATAGTCAGCAGTACCTCGTCCATCTGGTGATGACCCATCGTATAGGATGTACCAGGGGGTTGTTGCTGGGTTTAAACTCATTAGAACATCTCCTCTGTTTCTTCTGGTTGAGGTTCAAGGTAGCGTGTGGTATCTACATCATAGGCTATGTTGAAATGCCCAGTGTTACCATACTCCCTGTCTTTAAGTAGGACAAACTTAGTTGTGTTTCGTTCAACATAATCTGGCGTACCGTCTTCATTCGTTGCATGTTTGTTACGTTGTAGTCCGAATATGTAGTGCGACCAGCGGATCATAGCACGGCTTCCCGTTAACTGTGACTCCTTAACTGCTCCGCCTTCTTCATGGGACTTGGCTCCACGTGGTGGTGGATTAAGGTGGGATGAGTAGAAGATTGTAATGTCTAGCTCTTGTGTAAGGCTAGCCATCTCTTCCATCATTTCATTGAGGGCTTTGTACTCATCTTCTGCATGAGCTATCAAGGCTGTGAGTGGGTCAATGATAAAATATTTAACACCATACGCTCTTAGTACACGTATGTCTGACTTGATGTTCGCCCACTCCTTGTACCCGAAGTGGTTGTACGTATAGAGGTGCCCATCAAGCTCCTGTATAGCATCTCTAAGTGTGGATTCTTCAAAGGTAATGTCAGGCCTGTGGAAGGCTTGTCCTTTGATCTTACCTGCGATAGCTTTGAGACTTCGTGATGGTGGTTCTTCAAGTTTGAATTGTCCAATTGATTCTCCGTGTTCAGAGATGAGGTGGGCTGCTAACTGAGAGAAGTAATCCGTCTTACCTATACCTACACCAGCTGCAATGCCGATGAGTTTGCCTGTGCTTAGGCCGTAAGTTAGATCAGTGAGGGAGGGCCAAGGGTATGTGAGTCCATACTCTGGTAGTTTGCAGGCGTCATCTATTAGATCTGCAACAGTAGCAATGCCTGCTGGCATATACTTCTCTGCGTTAAAGACAAGGGCTGCCTTTAGATCGTTGGCTCTTCCAGCGAGATACATGTCGTTTGCATCTTTGAAAGATCCAAGCTTAGCGACGTGAGCCTTTGAACCAATGAGGCGGCAGACTTCGTCAGTTGCTTTCTGTCCAGCATCGTCATTGTCGAAGCAGATAACGATCTTGTCATAGGTATTAATGAACTTGAGGTTGTCAGCGATTGCTCTACTTGCGCCAGCAGCTCCGTTAGGGATGCTAACAACTGCGGGATTGAGGTGGGCCCAGTCACGTTGAGCGAGTTCTTTAAGGCATTGGTATGTTGTAAGAGCATCAAGCTCTCCTTCGGTAATGTATAATGTTTTGGATGATGGTGCTTTGTTCTGACCGAACAGGGCGGGTGTCTTCTCACTACCATAGATAGTAAAAGATTTATCGAGGGATCGTTTCTTGTAAGCCGATGGCTTGTCTTGCTTGGTGTTGTTGAATATAGGGAAGAGGTAGCCAGTAACCGTACTCCCGTCTGTCTCCGCTAATTCTGAGACTACGCCGAAGTACTCACATGTTCTGGCATTGATACCTCTCCCTTTAACCTCTGTTGACGGGTAAGTTTGGAAGTCACTCACGTCTACAGGTTGAGAGTATGTAGTGGTACGAGGAGGAACAGAGCTTCGCGGCTCCGTGGTCGGTGGTTCTGTATGGTTACACCTGTTACAGTGCGCTCCGCCATCCTCGAAAAGCATTAGGTGGTTGCCTGATGCGTCCCCGCCATTACTACGGCAGGTTGGGCAAGCAGTGTCTCCTACAATTTTACTCATATGTTCTCCTTAGTATAGGTTAAAGCGATGCACTACTGCTGCACCACCTAATACTAGGACACTTACTAAGGAGAAGAGTTCAAACTTATGCTGATTTTTTGTCATGGTAAATAACCTTTAGCTTATGATTAATGGTAGTCAAGTGACCTTCACTGTTCTTAGAGTACACTGGTTTCCAGTGAATCTCCGAGATCTCCTCACGAATAATTTGTGGGATGAAGGTATAGCTTGGTGTCTCAGTTGCTTTCTCAAGCAACGATAATAGTTCGATGATATGTCGATCCAGTTTCATGAGGAAACTCCTGTGATTGTGTATGCTAGAGAGTGTAGACAGGTGAAGACACTGATAGTTCAATGCCTTCACGATGCTACACTCGAGGAGGCTACACCCTCCGAGCTAACTATACGGTCACAATATTATCTTAATCGGTAAAGGTTATTCGTTTAGGCTACCAAAGTCGTACCGAGGTAGCCCATGTTAATCCCCAGATCACAGCAGACAGTCCAGCGTAGACTGTCAATCCAAAGGGGATGACCCACAAGAGAAAGATCACTGTCCAAAAGGTCTTGGGGTGATTTTTCTCCAACTTCCTAAAGACTGGTGGTGACTTAGACATCACCCAGTCCATTATCTCGCCTATCTTACGGCGGCTCCACTTAAACATTTGTTAACCCGTCTACTGCTTCGTTAAAGTACACGAAGGTGTCGTTATCTGAATCCCATGCCAACCGGCGGGGGGCAAACTCTGCTACTAAAGTAGCCTTCACTAAGATTAAGATCCACGTCTGGAATACTTGTAAAGGTACTAGGAAGGATGTGTCTAACATCCCCATTGTTGCAAGACTAATCATAAAGTCTCCTTACTTACAACGCTATTGGATATATCCATGTCCCCGAATCACCTACAAAGCGGTTCATCTGGGCAACGTACCGACGTTCGAATACATCCAGGGCATGGACTGGCTTACCATCCTCCTGCTTGTTACGTTGACGTACGGCGGCAGTTATATGGGAACTAATGGCGCGCTTGTTTTGTTTACGGCGTTCTTGATTTGACATACTGATATTTCCTTATTCATATAAGCCATGCTTACGGCTTAGTACTGTTAACAGTTCAATCTTTTTATCATGTGTCGCATCGCTGGCTTCGATAGGACGTGCTTCATTTACATACGCTTGCATTGCATCAAGCATTCCATTGATAGTGCTAGGCATAATGGTGCCTCCTTTATTATTATTATCGTTTCTAATTCAACTGGACGCGACTACTCTCACGACCTACTGAATGCATTTCTTGAGACACGGCTGGTACTACGGGTGCTTCCCAACCTATGTACTCATTGTGGGATATAGAATCGTACGTCTCAGTAACGATCTCACCCCCCTGATCTTTCACATCCATCATAGTAGTAGGTACTAGGTACATACCCGACATCACTATTATGAATGGTAATATATACCGAAGCGGGAGTGCCTCTGATATAACTGCTCGCCAATATTCCATTTCAATTACCTCTCTAGCATGGTTAATAAAAAGTACTGTGGTCACTGGCGTTGACCGTCGTTGTATTAGGCGCAGGCTCGTTCTCTGTTTCCTAAGCTTCCACCTTTTCACAGGTGGCAGGTGTACCGTTGTAGCGGTGTCCCCTATCTTTAATGCATAGCTGTCCGTACCCCTTAAGATACTACTAACCCTATGACTAGTACTACTCACAGTTTTGGTCAGGCTGAACTGTAAACCTATTAAGTTTTTCTAACAGATACCCCTAAAGATATCAGGGGTATCCAGTAGAACTACTTCTTGTTAAGTATTCCGATCACAGTTAGGGCTACGACACTGATAATAACAGAGCCTAGTAACCAGAAACCTATGTCTTCATACCCTGCGGTATAGTAGATCTTCTTGGCAACACCAATACCTACCTCTATCTCCTCTCCTTGTCCGAAGAATTCGTAGATGAATAAGGTAATGACGTTAACAAAGATAGCTATCTGTGCGATAGTATCCTTAGCCTTAGCAGCTGGGTCTTCCTTCGGACTACCCTTTGCTTTGCTTGCGGGTTGAGAACTTTGTCTTGAGTCCATGTATACCTCCTAACAGTAACGGCACTCGTGGTTGTGACTTACTTAACACCCAGTAGTTAATACGGGTAAGAAGTAAGAGCGTCTTGTTAAGGGTATACAGAACTGCAACAGATAGGTAAGCAGTAGCTATCATCAACAGTATTACCCAACGATTGTTCTTGATACGATGCATATATAAAGACATTAGACTTCATCCTCTTCATCATTAACCATACCCTTGATCGAAACCATACGACCAAAGTGTTTCATAGTACTGTTACTACACTGACAACCATCATCATCATCTTGACAGCCCTTGCATGAAACCATCCAACGACCATTAAGATTTACTCCATCATCACGACGGCCACGGGAAGAGTCGTGATCACCCAGTGTAGGTTCTTTACCCAGCAACACTCCGTAGTAGTTCATTAGACTATCGCGGACGCCTTCAGTAGCTAGCTCAATATCATGATCAGACCACTGATCGTAGACACGTTGTCTAGTAGCAAACAAGACTTCAAGATCAGAGGGGGTTCGTGAGGTAGATACCTTAGTATCTATCGCATCTAAGAAGTCGGCGAAGGTTTCTTCATGTTCACAATCAGGACATATGCAACCGTCATCAAGGTTCAAGCCTGTTTGATAAGGCAAGGTGGAATCAGAACCACACGCTGGACACGACATCTCCATTACCTTATCAGCAGCACGGTACACACCGAACAACTCTTCAAGTATAGCTAAGTCGTCAGCTGGGTCGATGACCTTGACGAAAGGAGTTACGTTACCTACCTGCTTAGCTGTGATTGTTTGCGAGAGATTAACAGGCTCAGGTATATAGGGTACCGGATCATCGTCGATGATTATATCAGGCTCATCTATAACGCCTGCTACTTCAGCAACCTTCTTTGCTGCACTGAATAAAAACATTAGTAAGTCTCCTGTTCAGATTCATTATCTTCGTAGCCAGGTACGAACCCTGATACTTCATCTTCGATATCTGCATGCTTCTGAGCGTCCTTCTTAGCACGCACGTCAGCCTTAATATTCTTCTCCGTATTAGTAAAGAAAGAGAACCGAGCTTTAGCTTCAGCCTTGGCTTCAGCACTGATCTCAGGCTCATTTGAATATAAAGTATCAGGGGTATACAACCCCATGAACTCACCTATCTTCTTAAGACCATTTAATAATAGATCCATATTAGCTATCTACCTTTTTGTATTGAGCGATTAGGGATTTACGTTCTTCATGACTAAGGCCATTCAGAAGTGCTGGGTTAATACGTACATAGTGATTGTCTATGTAGTGTGGGTGACTCTTATTTTTTTCAGTCATAAACAGATGGTTGCCAAGCTGCGCTACCTTACGGTATGCATCCTTGTACTTCCAGTCCACAATAGATGGGTTGTAGTAATACAAGGCACCATTACTAGGGTCAACAAACATGGCGTCAGCGTCTAACATACGGCGAGCGATCAAGAGGCTACGCTCCCAAGCTTGCTTCTCTATCTTGTTAGAGGTGTCCGGTGTGTGTGTACCGATCTGCTCTACCCAAGAGAATTGCTTAGGTGTATAGATTACTCCGCATACTGTAGTTGCACCACGGAAACCAACTGATAGACGATTAAGAACTACAGCAGCTGATGCAAGCTCTTGGTCAGCTGTCTCACCACGTGCTTCATGGTATCCATTAAGAGCTAGGCACTCAAGGGATTCATGATATAGTAGTTGACGATTAGCCTCAGCTACTTCTAAGGCTAACTGTTTCTGTTGACGCACCTCATCAGCCGCCTTACTAGCGGCTTCAATCTGTAGGATGGTGGATAAGTTAGGTTCGATGATAGCTGCATCACCGTACTTCTTCTTAATATCATACTTCTTTTTAATGAGTATAGCTTTTGAACGGATGCTCTTCTCATCTGCCCACAGTACGTCAACGATTGCATCATACCAAGATTTCTCTGGTACTACTTCGTCTTCGATTCCCTCAGGTACGACGATGATGCCGGCGTCTGCAACGACTTCCTCAATCGCTGTCTCAGTGCTGGTGTCTGCAACGGGCAGTACTGGTACTGGTCCTTCCACTTCCGTTGCTTCAGGCGCCTTAACGGGTGCTTCAGTCGTACGATCTGGCAGGGTAACGCTGCTCGCGGTTCCTTTGACAGGTCCGTGAAGGATAAGCTCATCACTGACAGGCACACTGTCGCTATTAAGATCGACAATCTTTGTATCATTTAACGTATCCTTTGCAAGTGCAGCCATACACATGGCAGCTAGTATGAGGGCGAGTGTTATTCGTCCTGTAAGCCTGGTTGGTTTCATATAGAATCTCCTCTCTAGATCTATTGGGGAAGCACACTGGATAGTATACTTCATGAATAGATATCCCCAAGTGGTGTAGCACAAGGGGATATGGAGGCACACATGGTTGGCATTCATGTGAGCTACGTGTCACTAGATGACAGCGTTAGTTCTTACGTTGATTGTTCTGATTGTTTTGCTTGTTCTCTGGCCTAGCTGGTACACATTCCAAGTCCACTGTCTTTGTCTTTGGCTTGTCTACCTTCTTAGCTGGGAACACATCCGACACGGAGCCTTTGGAATGCTTGCCCGTCAACGAGAAAGCTTTCTTCTCGAAGGTCTGAGGGATGGCTGAAACAATTGTATAAAATTCTCGAAGCTTAGATTCTCGCTTAGCCTTGAGCTCAATTATTTTCAGACTAGCCTTCTCAATTTCCCTATCGACATCACGCACTGGGTCTAGTAGATCTGCTACTACCACCCACCTTGGGAACATACCAAGGAATGTCTTACGCTTAAGGACTGAAGACGCATGGTAATCATCACCATCTCGAATAAGATTAAGCTTTAAGTCACGCTTATCTTCTTTCTCGAGGTCATTCATTGTAAATGATTTGTTCTTTTGCATAACTTTCTCCCACTAGGGGAACTTAATAACTGAATCCTAGTCCAATTATTATAAGGGGTTTTAAGAGTGGTTAACTCTCCTCAGTTAAGTTAAGTATCTTATAGAGTGTACTACATGAGTGAGTCTATTGGTCTTAGCTAACCTCGTAAGTGTAGCAAAGCATTTTAGGTACCTCAATTAAAATTTCCTCAGCTATCAGTAATCCTCCAGTAAACCGGTATCAGGATACCACGCAGCTAACGCATGTCTTCATGTCGACACTTGTCTGTAGCTATAGCGAGGTTAGTATTCATCACATACTATTAACACTACTGATAGGGGATGAGACGCTTACGATACGCTGCTTACCCTGAAGCTATCACACGACCGTGACACATGGACTCGAACCATGATACGTAATTACTTTTATCTATTCAGCTGCACAGGTTTCACACTGTCGCTAGTAGATCACTGGCCCTGTAAGCTATGGGCATATTCTATCAGGGACTGTATGTAAACTCTTCCATGAGCCATAGTCCAGCCGATGTTCGTCTTGACTGCTAGCACTAGAGTCCAATGTATGCCGACGTGACATACCCCGCTCCTCCTTTTCACATCCTCTAGTACTGTACCTCGGTTTATATGCCAGACTTAGGCAGTCAACTCCCATGTCGAGGTCATGTGTATGTCGGTGATTAGTATCGGAGCTGCCGCTCTGTTGTGATTTACATCGTCCCTAGGTACTGAACCTGTTGTTCATCAACACTTACTATCATCTTACATCAGTGACACATGTATTATGAGTCAGGCTATTAGCTTCCGCATCATGTTTACAGCATGATCAGATCGTTACGCATCTCTGACAGCTAGCCTAGTAACTCATTTAAAGCGCTTACCATGAGACGAGCACCTTCTTCCTGTTCCTTCGTAAGACCAGTAAGCTTAGGCTTAATCAAGTTAAGGAGGTTGCTAACATCCTGAGCTCTCTCATTTCTTACTACCGATAAGGTCACCACCTCAGCACGCTTCTGCGACAACCACCGCTCGGTGTCCCAAGGTTTGATAGCCTCAGCGTGAGGGTCATAGGTCTCCTGTACTACCGATAGCCCTTCTTCTTCTTCAACAAAGTCACATCCATAGGACACAACCTCTTCTTTCTCTGACTGTCGAGCTATAACATCATCGACGATTTTGGTTGCTAACTCCTCGTTATAGATTCGCTCTGCCTCCACGACATAAGCATCCGCCGCCTGGGCTTTCTCTTTCTTCAGTTGAATTATATGAGGGATGTCATGATACCACAACCCTGCATCCATGTTGTCCATCACACCGTTATCGAATCCACGGATACGTGAGTGGTTTAAGGCTTTGATATGTGCATTGGTGACTCCTTCACCGGTATGCCAGAGGGGGTGAACTTCCATCCCCACGTTCACAGTGTAAGCCTGGCTTGCTTTCACTCTGATACTCTCTTGCTTTTCACGCAACCAACGACTGTCGTGGTAACGCAAGTGATTAAGATATGCAAACCCTTCAGTTCTATACCATGCGTCCATGTCATATACACCGATGGGTTGATTGTACTCTGTCGTGCTGAGTTCTTCAGCATCACGGAGGGCATAGCAATAAGCTATCTCATCCGATCCTATCATACGTCCAGGAGTTGCGAAGTATTGCAGCCTCTCCTCAGGTGTCATCCACTGATCCTTCTCAATCTGAGTCTCACTAGTGATTAAGTCTGACGGTTTAAACTTAGTATCATTAGCAGCAGAGGGGAATTTGCTACCGAAGTTAATGTCTAGGTCAAAGACCTTAGCTTCAGCACGCATGAGTTTGTCATCGTAACGAATCTGCGCAGCAGTGACAGACACAACAGGAGTCTGTTTGTTTGCATCAGCATTAACGAGTGCTTGTAATTTAGATATAATATCGACTTCTTGAACAACACTGCTACCACTGGCATTGGTATGTGTATGTATATCAATCGGTAATACATCCAGATGTCCATAGATTAACGGAAGCGTACGGGCTATTGACCGACCATCCAACCACCGATCTACAAGATCCTTCTTGTAATCTCTTGTACGTTCAAGCAAACCGTTCCAACGAACCCGATCAGTTGGGTGTGGTATGTCTACTTTGTTAAAGAATTTCGGTGCCTTGACTTGGCGGGTAGGTGTTATGCCAACGGCTTTGAGTTGGTTAATACTCCGTTGACTAGCCTTTGATTCCTGTGACTTACGAATTGCTAGCATCTTTTCCTTACTGCTGGCATCTATGGACGTGACCTTAAGTCCTTTCCACTTCGGGTATTCACCCTCACTTAAGTCTGTGTTGAAGTCCCACCACAATGCATGACGCTCATCATCATACTCGTTGAGTGGTGCTATCGATTGCGAAGGAAGTACTGGCTTTACTTTCTTCTGTCGACATGACTCCATATCTTTCTTACGTTGCTTAGTTGCAAGTTGCTTCTTCTTCTTTCCTTTACTGAGGGTGGGTTTGTACTTACTTTTGTTACCAAACATTACTGACCTAACTGCATTGCCTACACTAGTAAGCTGGTCACTGTTCAACACAGTCACAAGATCTCCTGACATGAGTCTTATGTGTGGTTCATCAGTTTCCTTAGGTTTAACCTTCATAGCCATTACCTTTCTCCAAGCATGGATGTTACAGGGGCTACGCGTCCCCTTACTAATAGAAATTTTTCTCTGGTATATTAATCCCCTCAGTCCAGATCGTGAGTATTAATCTCACTTGTTAGAATGCACTGCCGAAATGGGGGCTAGTGTCTAACATGTCCTCTGACATCTATCGAGAAGTATACCAGTGTAACTACAGGTTCATCTAGAATCGTGACGTAAGGTACTCTGAACACCACGCCATTCATGGTAAGATAGGGGATCACGCCCCAACAATACCATCATAGCCTGATGCTTCGGGTAGCCTTCCGCCATACGATCTACCTTACCACGTTCAATGACAAACTTATGAACCTTGCTGAAGATCCCACGCAGTATCTCGCGCTGTTGTATCAGATCATTCTTCATAAAGACATCGAGATTGGGTGTATTAATACTAATGCTAAGATCATGTATAACATTAGCGTTAACCCTGTACATCTCAATAGGTTCTATTGAACGGAATAAAGATTCTACTAGATCAGTATCACCTGAGAGAATCCCTCTGCGAACACGTGCTGAATCAAAGTCCAGCGCTATGTCTGCTTCACTCATGTTTTATTACTCCTTTGTTATGATTGAATCCTAGTACCACCACTGACATTGGTATGTACTAATCATCTACCTCGTTACCTCAGCAGCTAGGACTGAGAGCCAACCACCCAACTAAAGGGTGGCACCTACTCCTGAAAGGTGGGTTTAACCTTCTAACAGGGAGGGTTTGTTCTGTTCCAACATGGTTTCAAGCATGTTGTTCTGATGTACTAGTGCTTGGATCTCAGCATGTATGAGTAACATGTCGTATACCCATAGGGTGTAAGGTATGTCAGATAGTGGGTACCCTACAGCTTCAGGGTTATCATCTAACATCTTACCTAACGATCCTTCACTATTAACATCGTTAAGTATATTAATAAACTGTGCCTCTTGAATACCAATACGATATTCATTAGCTAAGAACAGGCGTTCTACTTGATTCCAAATACCACCAGTGCTTCCATCACCAATAATAACGGCACCTTCGATAGACATAGCACTCCAGTCCATTAAGTTTTGCTTCTTAAAATTATCTGCCATGCTGTCTACCTCCTACGGTAGTGGTTTATATCTAGTCAGAACCCACACGAACAGTAGGCACTGAGTACATACAGCTAGGATAACCCAGCGAGAAAGATTACTAGTTGGATATAGATACTAAACAGAGCTATTATATACACCGCCAATATCGATCGGAGGTAATATTTTTTTACCAATAACCTGTCACTCATCACCACTAGCGTTGTGGTAAGGAGTAGTAGTGTCACACTTAGTAATACAAACCCTGTGAACATTAACTCATTCATAATCTATCCTCCGTTTGACCACCATAGGCTCAGGCAAATGAGTACGAGTGATGCCAACACGGCGGACTTGTCCTCGTTCCAAATAGTTACGAGCGCTACTACTAAGACTTGCATAGTACACCTCACGTTTAAGTTGTTCTTCAGTTAGGTGCTCAGTATTAAAAATACCAAGCAGATGAGCTTTCTCTTGGATCAGAGACTCCATACTTCTTCTCCCATAGTATACCACATGACTCGTAAGCCTGGTTTAAAAGTGAATCTCGTACTGTATCGAGACTGCTAGGCTCAATCCATCGGAGAAACCCTTGTCCACCATGATTGATAAACAACTCATTTGATCCATCCGAGTAACAATTAACTTGGACAACAAGCTCTGTTGACAGTAATTCGGTGCTGATATCTGGTCTAAGATACTCACTGATACCAGCGCCTCCTAGGGTGGTGGTGATTGTGTTAGTGTAGAAGATCTCTACTGTGGTAGGTAACTCATCACCATTAGCTTTGTCCATCACTAATGCTGAGCCACCTATTAGTATTGATAATAGCATGAATGCATACATAGGTCCCATCTTATTCTCCAGTCTTAATACATTTATCAGCGACACGTTGATTAGCTACGAATAGCTGATGACATGTACGCCAGTAGTTTGTGTCTATTGCATAGTGTACATCAAACACGATTAATAGTACTAGTGTAACGAATCGAATCATTAGTTACACACCGTACGGGCATGATCTCTCACCACACCCTCCAATACAAGAGCTTCAGCAGGTGTGATGATACCGCCTAACCAAGCTATCTGCCCATGAGTATCAAGTTCTACAATAGTGTCACCTACAATAGTGTCACCTACAGCACTGCATCGTACCTGATAGTGCACTGTTACATCTAACAGCACACCTTCAAAGGTGGTGGCTGGCACTGTGTACTGTGTATCGTACTTGTCAGTAGGAATGCAGCCCTGTAGTATAGCCAGTGCTACTATTAAGTTGACTAATAATAATTTCATTTTCGTAACCTCGGTATAGCCTTAGCATCAATCGTGTCAATGATAGCGCAGAGTCTTGCCATAACAACTTCAACCTGTTTTTGTACAGCAAGGTCTTCTGTCTCATGGTACATACCTAGCATAGCTGTATTGGCACGGACGAATCGAGTACGTGCGTCAGTCATCTGAGACCTAACACGCTTGAGTAAGCTGAGCTGATCAGCCATGCTCATCTTGTGGTCAATAAAGTGTGACATAATATCACCTCTTAGTTTAAGAAAGGTGAGGCTTGGATGTATCACTACAACCATACCTCGTGCTGATCTAACCCATCACAGCCGGGAGATACTCACCTCCTCACCCTTTGGGTATGTGTAATGGGTGGTCTACCATACCAGAACCGTTATAACGTTCACGATCCTTAGTATAATTCGGCCCGTCGAAATCACCACGCATCTCACGCGCTGTTGTCGGGGAGTGTGCTTTGTGTACGTTACGTACTAACTTACCCTTCTCTAGGACAGTGTAACCAATGAGGTTGTCAAGAGCTTCCCACTCCTCACCTCGTCCAACAAGTTCCATTGCATAGGCATGAAGTGTTAAGATAGCTGAAGTCTCAGTGATGATACCATCAGTGATACACTTCTCTATGTTAACTATACGTACATCGAATAGTTTATACGTACTACTATGCACAGCTGCCGATAGTCGGCGACAATATTTTTTAAAGTTCATAGGGTACTCCCTATTGCATGTTGTTAAGGTCTGCCTCTGTAAGCAGAGCGTGAATGTTTGAGCGTGCAATCTCTGCAATAGCCTCGGTCTTGAACAGGTAGATATTTTCTGTCAGTTCGGTGTGGTGAGGTTGCCAAACATATGTTCTAATGAGGTTCAGGGTAGCGTGTATATACCACACAGTATCACCGATTGCAGGTACCCAACGATCCTTCTCAATAGCATGGTGTCTAATAGTTGAGTCATTAGACAACACATCTACCTGTGATAGGGGTGTTGAACTCATACGATAAGAACATAACTCACCAGCTAATAGGAAACGATACTCACCAGTATAGTGGTATCCTTCAGGTAAGGCGGGTAGCTCTACCACCACCTCACATGTCTTTACTTCATTAGTCATCTGTGTTTCTCCCTTGAGGAATGAGTATACTACCCATACCCATGAAGATAGTTAGCTCATCATAATATAGAGGTGTAGTTGGACTATCAGCCATCTCTGTGAGTAGAGCAAGGATGCACTCACTACGAGTACTGTCAGCTAACTCAGTCCACTGGCCTGGGCATGAGTTATTCACACCCTGCTTAGCCATCAGATAGTAGGTAGGTAGTGGCCCCTTAGTTGTTGCAGGCATAAGGTACTCCTGATTAATGTTAAGGGTGGCTACCCACGATTGAGTGCTTTGCGGCGTGTCTCTTTGTGAAGAGCACGTGTGTGTGTAGCACGAAGACAGTTTTGCACCAACTCTTCGTGATTAATACCTGCCTTACGAACCTTCTTCTCTTCAGAACTTTCTTTATTTGCTCGTGACATAATACATTACCTTTAAGTTTGACAGGTGAAGCGACCTGACACGCATGTAATTAGGTGTACCTCTTAGGTTCCCACAGTGAGGTACTGACTGATGAGGACGTGCTCGCCCTATGGTGTGGCCTCTAACGGAGTGAGGTCGCTACCCCCAGCCTGCTCCGGACACTACTAGTGGCTCTTCTGTGGTCCACTTCGATGACGATGAGGTAGTGACCCCTCATCTATACCTAGGGTGATAAGTATAATCATACCCACTCATAGTACGAGTAGGTATTGTTATATCTATACCTCAAACTGACACTCATGTACACCATGCCAACAGTGGATGACATAGTAATCTGTGCCATCCTCCGTGTCTAGGTAGCTAACTGTGCTACCACTAGGCAATATTGTTACCTTAAAGTTAAACATACACTACCCCTTAAAGCTCGCTGTTAACGCACGTTCCCCATAGTATGTGTCACTACGGCTTAACATGCTTGGTTCCACTGCCATCGGCCTTTCAATAGCCTCAAGACGTAGGAATTCTTCAGGACTCAACGCCCCTCCCTCTTGCACACGCTCAGAGTGGTACTTAAACGAGTCACATATCTCTCTCGCTAGTCTCTTTGCCCGTGACTTTTGCTTACGCTTGCTGTTACGCTGTAAATATTTCATACATTAATCCCTGCCCCCACGCTTAGGGCATTGTTGTGTAAATAACAGGCACAAAAAAAGGCATACCCTGTGAGGAGCATACCTTTTTCGATGGTACTTAGGTGTCATTCAGCCCATATTATGCGGCGTCAGTTACCTGTTCGGTTACCTGTTCAATTGGAGCCTTCAACTTTGCAATACTATTCATCATAGATTGCGCAAGCTTGCCTATAGTACCGTTATGTTGATCCAGTGTAGACTCCTTGTTATAAGCAAACGCTTTTTCAAACGCTAGTTTATATTCTAACATGGCCTTTGCTATGATAGCTTCATCACCAGTACCAGCCGCTACATCCGCGATAGTTTCAAGTGCCTTAACTTTTTTATCATTTGCCTTTTGTTCTGGCGTTTTAGCCGCCTTACTTTTCTTTTCCGTAGCCGTTAGGCTTGCGAACCAGTCTAGTAGGCCAAGCTCTGACACCTTATTTAAGGTAGCAAGCCATGTTTCTTTACCTTTTTCTTGACGTTTACTGTCAATGCTAGGAGTGTCACCTTTAAGTGACACACCAGTGTGATCGTAAACCAATGTTTTGAAAGCTTGAATGAAAGGTTTACCCTGTACACGCGCTTCAAACAATTCTAAAAGTTTGACTACACGGTCAGGTGCGTGATAGGTCATTGCATGAGTGATAGCATTCACCACCGCATTAGTTGCCTTGTCATCCCCATCTTTCCAATTTTGCAAAAGCAAAGTATTAGAGTCTACACACTTTTGGATTAAGTCTAGTTCAATAGCTGATTGTGTCATAATATTATTACCTTTAGTTTAATTTATATGAGCATAAGCGAGGCGCAAGTGTGCCGCACCATACTTATGCACATAGAAACTATACTTTAGATATAACTACACGTTATATAAAAATGTATAACTTGCCAGATCGTTCCGTGAATAGTGTCAACACTTAAAGGGGCAGTTGCTAGACCAATTACTAGCGTACTGTATCAAGTGCAAAACCTATACCATTAATGGCACCACGGCTCTTTAGATTAGATAGATAATGACTACCATAAGACAGGGTTAAGCCCTTGCCCACGTCACACCTTGCCTAATCTTGCAAGATTTAGATTAAATTGTTAAAAACATGGGCGTAGTAATGCCCGCAAGATCCGCGCTAGGCGTAACCTTTATAACAAGACGTTTCGGGGTAAAGCAGGTGCTATTATACGCGGATTAACTAATCTCTCTCGAGTGTAAAGTTAATACTGGCCAAGCTACCTACTAATCCTAGTGATCTTTAGTAAGTACCCACCTTAACAGGGGTACTTATGAAAGTACACTAATCATTTACTTATTTTTAAAAATGGGTATCTATAATAAAACCCTTCGGCTTTGCCATAAGCAGGTAGCCCCCTTCCATATCAGACCAAAGAAAAGCAGTATGATGCTTGGCATCTAGCTCACGCTTTTCAGCTAACATGGCAGCAAACGCGCCTAATCGAGTACCGCTATGGTTCGCAGCTTTATAAACAGTGGTAGTAAAATCAGACATAGTATGCCCCTTAAAAGAAAAAGAAAAATTAATTACGAGGCGTCCCCATCATCCAAGTGGTCGCAAGCTATAAGCCCCGTAGTGAGTCAAACCTGTATTCCGTTTGACTGGTTCCCATTGTACAGACATACATATTGGGGTCAAGCACTGATTCACTATT